>CEUS01550320.1_pt1 | contig 14707 bp, 9 predicted proteins | sample 427031 | NCBI WGS metagenome assembly CEUS01 (sample SAMEA2622837, study PRJEB7988) | marine metagenome | biome: marine biome (ENVO:00000447); feature: marine epipelagic mixed layer (ENVO:xxxxxxxxx); material: "saline water (ENVO:00002010), including plankton (ENVO:xxxxxxxx)" | depth 140 m | reverse complement strand
ATAAATACTCAGGGTAACCAAAGCATCTAATGGAAGGTCGTATCTTAGAGTTGTTATTGGATTGAATGGATTGGGAAAGTTCTGATACAATGCAAAGATAGTAGGCAGTACTTCTTTGAGTTGTAAAGTAAACTTTTCTTCTGATGGAACTGTAATCTCTCCCGATCCATTAAGGGGATAATCTTTTCCACTTTCAGATGTTAAAACCCAATCCAGACTCGGTTCTATATCAATCTTGATATCATAACCAATAGGGAGAGTCTCGCTAATAGGCTTTACTTCTATTTCGCCATAGTCATGTACGATTCTCCAACCATCTTTAAATCGTACATCAAAAGCCCCCGCTGGAGGTTTAGGTGGTAAACTATAACTCAGCATTTTCTCTTCAGGGATGGAAATCCCAAAGTAAAGATTCATACCATTTATGGTGAGGGTGTTTATACTTTCAAAAAGATTAGAATCTTGTTTTAAAATTCTCGATAGTTCTAAATCTGTAAAGGTAATTACACCATCCTGGGATGATCTGACCCAATAACCTTTCCCAGGCATAAGTATATCTGTATTGTAGTACGTCTGGTTAAAACCAAATAGAGTATTTGGAACAATTATATTATCAATATCAATCGCATTATTAATATTAAAATTATTAGTAGGACCAGATATAAGATTCCAGCCGATACTAAGCTCTAAAACAATTTCATTAACTGCTGTACCAGACACAATAACTGTTTCTTCATTGTCAAACCTAAGCCAATATCCAGCTCCAGGGGTTAAGGTGCTATCAACCAAATACATTCCGTCGTAGTTAAAAAGTGTATTTTCATTTGCCTGAGGGAAAACAAACTCATAATTATTGTTTTCAACATATAAGGGAAGTCCAACAATGTTCCAACCAGAATTAATCAAAATATCCTGTGAAATGATTTCTTGTCCGTCACTAATGTTCATATATACCGGTATGGATGCAGAAGAAATATTAGATAGAATTTTTAGAATCATATTATAGTTGCCATTATCTAACAACTCGGAAGTAACGCTAGTTATAAAGCCGAAGTTTTCTTCTGCAGATAGTATCCCCATCAAATTTTGTGGTTCAAGTTCTATATCCAACCAATCATAAAAATCATATTTTAAATAAAGCGTTAACTCATTCTCAACAAAAAATTGATTGAAGGCAATCTGCAAACCACGTGTTCCTGTAAAATCTTGTAGGCCGATTGTTCCAGACTCGATATCACCATCCATAGATTGGTAGCTTACCAATATGTCACCACTATCATGTAGAATTACCTGAAAATTATAAATACCATTGTAGTTTCCTGGATAGTGAATTACATCATTAAACCAGATGGTAAATGTATTATTATCGGTTTTAAAATAGACCTCTCCCAATCCATTATCATTTGAGTTATTAATCGGATTTAGATCATCCCAGAACGCAAATATCGCAGCTCTAGGTGCATCAAGTTGAGGTATCTCTTGGTTGCTCCATCCATTATTATCAGATGCAAATCCAATCCATCCATTTGGGTTTATAATACACTGATTATAACTTACTCCATAAAAAGGGAAGTCAAATCCAATATCATAAGGTCCTGATGCTTGGTCATTGTGATCAAATTCAACTAAACTCCCATCAGAGATATTGACCCAGCTAAACTGACTGTTAGAATCTAATCTAGAGTCTGTCCAAAAATAACCATATTCATCGGGGCCTCCCCCGGCTGTTTCAAAAGGAGATTCTGATTCGGGATAATTCTTTGTAATAGCATAATTTAAATAAGAACCACTATCTCCTGAATTCTCAATTGTAATTTCTTGTTCAAAGTTTTCTTCAGGAAAAATGTTTATAGAAATCGAAGGTGGTTCATAATAAAGATTAGGAATTGGAATTGTTTGTGGTGACATTGTTGTAATAAATAAAGCTGAGTAATCTTCTAAAAAATGACTAGAGATAGGATAGTCATTATTAAAAGTATATTGAAGGCCTCTATTGCCTGTATCATCCTCAATCCCAACTGTACAATATCCTCCATGTATAGGAGTATATCCTGAAAAACTTCCGCTGGATGAATTATTAAATTCTTTGTACTGTAGTTTTATTTCAGAGTCGTTATTTGGTGGTACCATTGAGTTATATAGAATCGCTTGAAAAGTATTATCTGAACCACTAAAGTATGTATCCATATCATCCCATTGTACTATAAAGGCATCTATTTCTTGAGAAAAATATGTATAAACCTCTCCACCACCTGTTGTTCGGTGGTCATCCCAAAATACAGCAACCATTGGAGACGGACCACCAGGTCCCGGGACACCATAATTACGAAAAGAGCTCATTTCAGTTCCGCCAAAAGCTATCCATCCATTAGATGAAATACTTATTGAAGAATAGGTCTCACCATAAAACCTAAAATCAAATGGAAGATCAACAGTTTTAGTAGCTTCTGTAAACTCACAAAAACCATAGTCTCCCCATCCTGGAGGATCACAATCTTCATCGGTATTGCAGACCATATCGTCTTCCTCACTGCAGTATCCTCTACCGTTACCCGGGTCATCAAGATTGAGATTGTCACCTACCTCAGATATTTCAATCCAATCATATTGTGGTGCTAGTTCATAGATATCTTCTGAATCATAAATGTAATATCCGTATGAATCAGGACCCGTAGGCTCATCCTCAGATATTTCACCTATAGTTATAGTAAAAGGGAGACCTAATTGGAATCCATCTTCTCCATTGAGAACAAGATTCATTTGTATTATCGTTCCTCCAATCATTTCTGAGGATGGAAATATTGTAAATGGATTATTAGAAACGTAAGAATCTTCCGGATCAATAGATTCCCAAAATGTTTCACTACTTAAGACCTGCACAAGGGGCTCTGTGGACTCAAGGGTTCCATATAGATTATTAGATGTAGCTATTCTACCCAAGTTTAATAATTCCAAACTAATTTCATTTAAACTCCCTTTTTCAATGATATTATTTGGAATTAAAATATTATCTATATTGACTTTTGTGCCCCAAACATCAATGTTTATTGGGGATTGCCATTGTAAGGATGAGTTATCACTAATTGTAAGTAATAGTTCACAGTCTTCTTTATCTTGAGTAGATGTGGACAGCAATATTCCAAAGTTAGTACCATTTATTTCTTGATCTGGCTCAATAATCCCATACGAAGAATTAGCATTAATTATAGTAACGTTCGGATTGCTTGTTTCCAAGAGCGCAATTACTCCAAATGCTGAGCTTGTTCCATAGTTTTTGAGGGGAACGGAAAAAAAGATACTATCACCAGGTTCAGGAGATGTATTACCATCCTCATAAAAAATATTATTTTGATTATCACAATAAATAGAGACGCTATTTGAAATAATATTTATAGTTTCCTCTTCAGGTTTAAAATTTTGTTTTGTTACATTCAGAGAAATAGGTCCATCTGTTTCATAATCAAATGTAATTCTTACAAACCCATTTTGGTCCGTTAATTTTGTCTCAAATATTTCATTATCTCCTTTTATCAAAGTTACTCTTGCATCTTGTATTGGTATATTGTTCAGATCTTTCACTATTATATCGAGATGTTTTGTCCCATAATAAATTTGAGAAGGATAGTTAAGGATCATTATTTGAGGTTTTGCTGTCCACAAATGTGTGGCAGGATCACCCATTAGATTGTTCCACTGTGAGAATGCAGATATCCAGTTATAAGGGTTAGAAGGATATGTATTTAAAAGCTCTAGCTTACCATTAACAATTGCCTGTCCTGCGGTCTGAAGATTTTTATTAAATAACCCACTATAAATTCCCATATTTACAATATTATTGAAAAGAGTATGTGTATTCCCAGTAGCGGTACCAACAGATGCGATTGCCCCCTTAGGATTAGATAATGTTCCTGCTCTTAAAAAATATTCTGAAAGACTAGCATTATCTTCAGCAAAATTACCTGTATTACATGTCAAAAAGGTTGCAAATGGTAACATAGGCCCATTGTTAGCGTCATTTATATCATACGCATCAAAACCACTTGCTCCATTATAACCTCTGTAATTAAGATACAAAACACCGTCCTCAAGCTGATCCTCCATCCAGTTATCATATCCACCATTTCCAAAATTGGTATTTATATCTTCAAATCCAAATTGAGATAACAGCTGTTCAATATATTGGTTAGTAAAAATAGTTGATTGACCTGAACTACTGGGATCCGCCACAAGTGCAGCTCTAGTATAGTAATCTTCAATTTCATTTAGAGCACTTGCCTTTTCATAGTTGATGATTTTATTGCTAATCACTGACATATCACTTGTTGATCTAATTGAAATTCTTCCTACTATTATTTCAGGAAATAAATCGTTACCTACCAGCTGTGAGTACGGCTGGTCTCCCTCACATGCATCGCCCCATACATCATGATTCCAACACTCATAAAATGTTGGGACTGAATAGCTTCCATTCGCATCACCAACAAGTGCAACATATTCAGGCTTAGGATCAAAGTTATCATATGCATAATAAATATAATTTTTTATGGATGAAGATGAAGAACCTGTTTCATCTAAGGAAGCAGTATATACTGTGAACCCCTGTTTCCTCCTCCATTCAATTAAGTTTAGAAAACTATAGTTACTTTCAATATTTCCGCCACATATATACAATATAGCTGGGCTTTGATAATCAATTTCTCTAGCGCTATCCAAATTATAATTAAATATAATTCCACTAAATATATCCTCAAAGGTTTTACTCTTTTGCTGGGTTACATCTAGCTCTTCTAACTCTGCTCCATATTCAAATATAATATCGACATTTTGAACTATCTCAATCATGTTTGTTTCTTGATTCCACTTTATGGGGTTAACACTAAGATTAAATATAACAACATCACGCATAACCATAGTTTCAGAAACAGAATATATATTTGACTGGGATAGCTTAATTAGATCTTCAGATGTAAGCTCTAAGGAATCAATATCGAATAAATTAATTTTGGTATTATGATTGATAATATTTTTTAATCTATGAGATAAAAACTTTCTATCTTTTTTTTGTAAAATTATAGAGTTTTCACTTTTATAAGTATTAGGGTCACTCATACTTATTTTATTATAAATATTTTCTCTTATATCACTTATAGACAGCGAGTTTGGATTTTGTGCAAAATTAATTATAAGCCGTTCTTCTGAATCCTCTTCAATAGAGAACTCACCAAAACAGGCTGATACAATTATTAAAAACACAATAGGTGTTTGAATAAATTTATTTACTATCATATAATTCAATTTTAATGTAGAACGTTAGACAAATACTATTTTTATATTATTCCAAATTAGGAATTAAAATTTATCTTACAATGTCCAATATGATTGAGATAAAACTTCGATAGTTTTGTTTAGGTGTCAAGCTCTAATTATTTTTATCATTATTTTTTCCCTTGGTTAATAAGGGCTCAGCCTGCCAATTGTATAAAAAGGGAATTTGTTTTTAAATTTAATCATGATTACGCTCCTTTCTCCTGCAAAAAAACTATCACCTGATTGCTTTGCTAGGAGTCATGCACAAACACAATGTATGTTTCTAGAAAAATCACAGGAGTTAGTTAATATTCTTAAAAAGTTTGATCTCGCCGATCTTCAAAAACTAATGGGGATTAGCGATAATCTATCCTCCTTAACATCAAAAAGGTTTAAAAATTGGAGACTTCCTTTTACGATTGACTCAGCAAGACAAGCAATTTTCTCTTTTGAGGGGGAAACATATGTTGGGCTTGGCGCAGGTACACTTACCACTAGAGATTTAGAATTTGCACAAAATAACATAAGGATACTTTCCGGGCTATATGGATTGTTGCGTCCAATGGATATTATCATGCCCTATAGGTTGGAGATGAGCACCAAACTAAAAACTAACAAAGGAACATCGCTCTATGATTTTTGGGGCGACCTCATTTCTAAATTGCTCATTGATGAACTTGCTAATCATGAAAAGAAAATCATTATAAATTGTTCATCTGTGGAATATTTTAAAGCCGTTAATATGAAAATAGTTAAAGCTGAAGTTGTTACACCTGTATTTAAGGAGCTTAGGAATGGGAAACCAAAAATAATATCATTTTTTGCAAAGAAAGCTAGGGGAGCAATGGCACGATACATTATCACTAACAGTATAAGTGACATTGATGGAATTATGTCTTTTAATCTCGATAATTATTTATATGATGAGTCACTATCATCAAGATATAAACCAGTTTTTATAAGACACAGTGCTTAACTTTTAAATAATGAATATTTAAATCTTAAAAATCCTTTTTCGAATTAATCGGATTAGAATACCTATAATACTCCGTAAAATATTTCTTTTGAACTGTGGAGACGAAAAAAAATGGATAAAATCATTCCATTGTTCTCTAAGGGTATTCCTGTTAATGTAAATGATATAACTAGCCAATCCTATAACATAAACACTTGCTAAAAGTAGGAATGTACGAATCATGTTAAAACTAACTATTTAAATTCTAAATTTATTCAAAATGGAATTTATAATAGTCTTTACTCCCATACATGTACAATATTTTTTTAGGTTCTTACTACTATGCCAAGTAAAAATTATTTTAAAGCTGGAATTCTATTCTTTATTTCTAGTATTATAATCGGGTATGGAGGTGCCACAATTTTTGGGGCAGTATATATATGAAGAGGGTTTAGTATTTATGGTTTTTCATGGCTATAATTTGGAATAGGATTTGAACTTACTGAAAAAAAAGATTAAAACATTTCACTCGAAATAAATGAAATTTAAAATTTATTTTCCAATAACATTGTTTCTAATTTCTTTTAGTTTCTCAGAGACCGTAAAACAGGATTCAATAATCGTTAGAGATAAATGGCTGGCATTTGATAAAGTACAGCATTTTACCTACAGTTTTTTGTGGACCTTGAGTAGTCAGTATATTCTGGTGAATAATATGAATTTTGATGAAAGAGACGCAATCCACTATTCTGTAATGAGTTCTGCTAGCGCAGGGGTAATGAAAGAGTTATATGATATGCAAAAACCACGAGGATATTTAAGTAAAAAGGATCTATTTGCAAATAGTTTAGGAATTCTGTTGGCTTGTCTAGTCATACAGGATAACATAAAAATTGATTTCAGACATTAATAATTGCCCAATACAATCCATAGCTCAACCTGAGTTTCTTATATGATACAAAGGCTTTTAGTTTGGTTTATTCATTCTTCACCAAAAATAAAACGGTGGTTTTGGAAAAAGTGGTACACAATTTTTGCATCTAAAGCTCCGAATCCAGATTTTCGGTTTATGAATTACGGATACTATGAAGAAAGTTTTCACCCTGAATTAAATTCCACTGATGAAAAAGAAAGATACCCAATTCAACTTTACCACCATGTGGTATCCCAAATAAATATAGAAGAAAAAACTGTATTGGAAATTGGCTCAGGTAGAGGCGGTGGTGCATTTTACATCGCAAAAAAGCTAAATCCTTTAGGTATAACAGGAATTGATATATCAGAGACCGCTGTGGAATTATGCAATTCTCTTTATGACATTGAAAATTTAAATTTTATGGTTGGAGATTCTGAACATATACCTTTTAATGCTGAATCCTTCGATGTTCTATTAAATGTGGAATCATCACACTGTTATGGTTCTATGGATTTGTTTTTAAAAGAAGTGTTCAGAGTTTTAAAGCCCGGAGGATTCTTTCTAATTTGCGACTTCCGGGAGAATACAGTCATAGGTCAATTATTTGATAAATTTGAAAAATCAGGTTTAAAATTGATAAAACACCAAAATATTACTAAAAATATATTAAAGGCTTTATCTAAAATGACAGAAAAGAGAAAAAGAGCTATCAGTCAAAAGGTACCAAAATTATTACGAAAAACGTTTGAATCTTATGCTGGAACAAAAGGCAGTAAAATGTATGACTCCTTTAATAATGATACTCTAATATATTTTAGTGCTTGTCTTCAAAAACCGAAGTAGATGCTCTATAATAATCTTCTTTAATATCTTCTTAAAGTGATTAGGTTCTACACAATTATATTGTGATATATATATGAAAACATCTGATTTAAACAGTTTTACTCACAATTTCTGGCAGGAAAACATCATTCCGCCATTAATGGATTACATAAAAATCCCCAATAAATCTCCTGCTTTTGATCCAAATTGGAAACAAAATGGTCATATGGATAAGGTTCTTCGCCTTGCCATGGATTGGGTTCATGCCCATTGTGAGGATGATTGGAAAATCCATTCTTTTCAAAGTGAAAACAGAACTCCATTGATTATATTGGAAATTCCTGGGAATATTCCGGGAAACATTCTCATGTATGGTCATTTGGATAAACAACCAGAAATGACAGGCTGGAATGATGGATTAGGTCCATGGACACCGGTATTAAATGGAGAAAAATTATATGGTAGGGGAGGTGCAGATGATGGCTATGCTATTTTTGCTTCTGTTTGCAGCCTAAAAGCATTAAAAATGTTCAACATCCCACATCCAAAAATTACTGTGCTTATCGAATTTTGTGAAGAAAGCGGTTCTCCAGATTTACCTTTTTATGTTGATCAGCAAAAACAATTGATTGGTTCTCCGGATTTAGTCATTTGTCTTGATTCAGGAGCTGGAAACTATAATCAGTTTTGGCTGACGACTTCTCTACGTGGTCTTATTGGTTGCACATTAAGAGTGGACATACTAACTGAGGGGATACACTCAGGTGGTGGAAGTGGCATTGTCCCTTCTTCCTTTCGAATTGTAAGGCAACTTTTGTCCAGACTTGAAGATGAGAGAACCGGCACAATCATTCCAAATGATTTTACAATAGAAATTCCACAAGAAAGGAGAGTTCAGGCAGAAGAGACAATTTCAGTATTGGGTGATGATTTTGTAAGAGCGTTTCCATGGATAAAAAACAGTAACCCAGTTTTGGATGATCCTGTTGAATTATTGTTAAATAACACATGGAAATCCATGCTTAGTGTTACAGGCGCAGAAGGTCTTCCTCTCATAAAAGATTCTGGTAATGTGTTACGCCCTTTCACATCCTTAAAATTATCCCTTCGGCTTCCTCCTACACTCGATGCAGTAATTGCACAATCAAATCTTGAGAAGATTTTAACAACCGATCCTCCCTATGGTTCGAAAGTGAGTTTGAATTTTGAAGAGCCAGCATCCGGGTGGAATGCACCTTCATTACAGCCTTGGCTTAAAAATGCTGTTCAAAACGCTTCACAAAAAATGTATGAAAAAAAAGCACTTTATATTGGTGAAGGTGGTACCATCCCATTTATGGGAATGCTGGGAGATGCGTTCCCGGAAGCCCAGTTTGTCATCACCGGAGTTTTAGGTCCTCATTCAAATGCTCACGGACCAAACGAGTTCCTCCACATTCCTTACGCGGAAAAGCTTACAGCATCTATCGTTTCAATTATATCTGAGTTTCCAAAATAATTTTATAACATTAGGTTCCTCTTAAAGAATAGGAACGTGAAACTCTGCTTATGGCTACCATAAAGGAGGCAATCCGCATAGGTATTTTTTTCTCCACTTTTACTTCATATACCTCATTAAATGCTTTAACCATCTTGGCTTCCAATTTAGAATCCACCTCCTCTAATTCCCACTTGAACTGCTGAAGATTTTGAACCCACTCAAAATAGGAAACAGTTACACCTCCTGCGTTTGTAAGAATATCAGGTATTATAGGGATATGTTTTTTCCAAAGAATTTCTGCTGCCTTGTAAGTCACCGGACCATTAGCTGCCTCAATCACAACACGACAATTTAAAGAATCTACATTGTCTTTATGTATTGCACTTCCTAGTGCAGCAGGAATCAGAAAATCACATTTTAACGCAAGTAATTTTTCATTATTTATTTTCTTCCCTTGTCCACAGCCATCAATAGTTCGATTTTTACGGTTATATTCGAAAAGACTTGGAATATCGAGACCATCCGGGTTATAAATACCTCCACTTACATCACTTACTGCAATAATTTTACATCCATACTCATCAAGAAATTTTGCTGTAAATGATCCAACGTTTCCAAACCCCTGAATCACAATTTCAGAGCTTTCTAAATCTATATTCCATTTTTTTGCACTTTCCCGAACTGTTATGGCAGTTCCTTTTCCTGTTGCATGCTCTCTACCTTCAGATCCTCCCAGTTCAATCGGTTTCCCAGTTACAATTGCAGGAGTATAGCCGTGGGCTTGACTATATTCATCCATGAACCATCCCATAACTTGCGCATTTGTGTTGACATCCGGAGCTGGAATATCAATATTGGGACCTATTATAGGATCAATTGCCCTGAAAAATTTTCTTGAAATCCGTTCCAGCTCATGAATAGTATATTCTTTTGGATTAACTGCGATACCTCCTTTCCCTCCTCCATAGGGGATATCCAAAAGGGCTGTCTTCCACGTCATTAATGTCGCTAAAGATCTCACTTCTGCCAGATCTACATGATGGTGGTAACGTATCCCTCCTTTGAACGGACCCCGGGTGTTATTATGTTGCACTCGAAATCCTAATAAGCTTGCCACTTCTCCGTTGTCTCTTTTGAATGCTACTTCCACGGTAAGCTCTCTGTCAGGCATTTCCAGGGCATTTGCAATATTTCGTTTTAATCCAAGGTGTTCAATTGCTTTTTGATATGCTATTGTCGTTGGATTGACACTTGATGTTTTATTTGTCATATTTCGTTTCCTATATATTTTGAAAATTTATAAAAGGCCTCAAGTTTAGAATTCTCTTAATTGCTTGATTAATAATAGTAAGTACAATTAATAAATTGTCCATATTTTGGACATTATGAAAAGAACAATAATTGACATTATAAACATTTTCCATCCTGCTTTCATATAGTCAGATTGTTTTACCAATCCACTGCTATAGATAATCATGCAGGTTGGCGATGCAACTACTGTTAAATAGGCAAATGCAGATGCAATGGCAGTGGAAAACCCCATAATAATTGGATCACCTCCCATATTTAAAACAATCGGACCTATGACCGCAATGGTTGCGGAGTTACTGAGAAGGTTAGTCAGTGTTCCTGTTAATAGTACAGATATCACCCATCGTAATACAGAAATATCTTCACTGATTATTTTTAATGCATCCATAACAGAATTTGCGAGCCACAGAGCAGCTCCGGTTTCTTTCATTTGAATACCAATTGAAACTGCAGCTCCAAAAAGAAGAATAACTCCCCAGTTTGTATTTCGGTTCAAATCTGACCAGCGTATCAATCCAAGAACTAGATATAGGAATACACCCATAAGAGCAATTATTCCAAGACCAATTTTATGGCTGAGAAAAACCCATCCTAAAAATACAAGGAAAAAAACAATTATTGTAATCATATCCTGACCAGTCATAGCCCCTTTTTTAGCTACTTGGATTTTCAGTTTTCGGACAGCGGAATCTAAAACTTTTTGTTCGGGCCTAAAGGTGAACCATAAGATGATTACTGCTAAGGGTATTTCTAACAAAAGCATTGGATACGAATACCTCATCCAACCAAGATAAGTGATATTTGCTAAACCAAATTCCTGCCAGTATTCCATCATTATTACATTCCGTCCACCTCCTGAAGGGGTCCCGATTGAACCCATAGCACTTCCGTAGGCGATAGAAAACAAGATCAATGGAGCTAAATTTTTAGTTATAGCTCTGTCTTTACTTGTGTTATAAATAAGAGTCAATCCTACAGGCATCATCATTGCAGTAACGGTATGTTCCCCGATAAAAGATGACAAAAAAGCAGAAATGCTTACAAACCCAAGCACAATACACCAGGTTTTATTCCCCGTTAATCTAATGATACCTAATGCAAGGCGGGAATCCAATCCCTGACTCACTATAGAAACTGCCAGCATCAAGGACCCCATTATAAAAAAAACTGCATCACTCATAAAGGACTTTGCTACATCATTTGGTTCATCTATTCCTAGCAATACCTGCAAAAACAGCATCATGAGTGCAACCCCGGGAAGCGGAATAGGTTCAAAAATGATGAGGATAATTGCCATAATTACAATAATCAAAGTTCTATATCCTTCTATCGAAAGTCCTTCAGGAGATTCCAAGAAGTAAAGAATTGAACCAATCAAAATAGATAGTAAAAACCACCGTTTCTGAGTAATCCAAAAAATAATGTTTCTTAACAAACTAGGATTACGATTTTATTTTACTATGAGGATAGGACAGGGGCAGGTTTTCACAATTTTCAGAGGCTTGCTCCCTCTGAAATATTTAATCAACGGATTTTTTGTGGAAGTACCCATTACAATGATATGGTCATTGCCTGCAGTTTTTTTTATTATATCAATAGGATCCCCTTTTAAAAGGTGAGTTTTATATGGAACCTTCATCCTCTTTAATAATCTTTCTGCTTTATTTACTGCACGATGATATCCTGATTTGAATGTACCGGTTCTAGATACTGTGACTAAGTCCACATTCACATCAAATGCCTGAGAGACTCGAACTCCGTATTTTACTGCTTTGGAAGTATTATGAGAATCATTAACTGCCACCAGTAGTTTATAAGGCTTGGTGTGATCATATTGATTTACAACAAATATTGAACTATCCAAATATTGAATTAAATCATGAGCCATACGTCTTTTTTGGCTCCCACCAATAATAGTAACATCAAACTGACCACTAGAGACTTCATCCCTTAGCTCTGAAATGATATCGCCATTTCTCAAAATTAGGCTAACATCGGAGCCCGTTGTCCCCTGTAAATATACCTCTGATCGATTTTTTCCTCTTTCAATGAGAGTGTTCTTAGGAAAGCCTTTCTCGACAACTGCGGGGGAAATATATTGATTCTCAGCCAGAAAACCAAACGCCCACTCCAACACCTCCACTCCCGGACTATCAAAATCCCATTCTTCTAATCGTTCTTGGGTAAATTTTACCTGAGACACAGAGTGCTCACTTATTTTGGGACCCACCTTGATAACTGTAACAGATGCGTTAAATGCAGAGGCAACTTCCATTCCCACTCGCAGTGTGGGTCCAGAATAATCTTCGCTTCCTACAGCAATCAGGAATTTCATTTTAAAAATAATTTAAAAATTAAGCTATATACCCTTCTTCTTTGATGCTTATTTAAACTATGTAAAAAATGGAACAAATATTGGAATCCCAAGTCAAGATATTTTCATCATGTACCGTTCTTCAAATACATCAATAGGTAGCATTCTGATAGCATCCCAAGTCAATTTTGTACACACTCTGGCACAGACCTGACATCCAATACATTCATCAAAGCGTACCTGAACCGGGGGAATGGGCATATTATATTTTTCTTTCGGTACGGGTTCAATACAGTCCACAGGACAAAAGGGAACACAAGCAGAACATCCAGTACAGTTATCTTCATCCACCACCGCCATCAGTTTTGGTCGTTTCTTTTTTATATTAGGTTTTTCCGGTAACTCAGGAATCCCCTTTAAATAATCATATTTTTTTGTCATTTCTCAAAAATATTCCTTTATTTTAATATATACTTTTCAATTACCCAGCCCATTGCAAAAACTATCCCTCCCACCAAGAGCCACTTTGGATTCATTAATTTAGGAAAATTATTTATCATCCCGCTACCAATAACACATAGGCCCGTTAACTCTAAACATTTTGAAAGATAGTACATCAGTAAATTTACTTAAAATAATCATTTCATTATTCCTCCGAAATTATGGATTCATCTGTTGAGTTCAAACAGTATCCAAAAGATTGATGTTGAAGCTTTAATACATAAAAATAATGTACAAATCCCAATAAAAATATCATCCCATGTAAGAAAGGAGGAAGAAGATTTGTATCCACCGCACCACCCAATAAAAACACAACAGTAATCCATAGAAGTGACAACATCCCTTGTCTATATACTAAACTCCGAATATCAGATAAAACTTTAGATGTATCTTTATTCACAATAGGAGTTACAGATTTAACTAATGCTGATATAAAAGTTATTGTAAATGTTTCAGTGAAAGCAAAAATCAAAGTAGTCATTAATCCTAGTGATGGATGAGATAATTGAAATATTTGAATTTGTGTCAATCCTTGAAACCCGGTCAGCATTAGCAGAAGGGTAGTTATACCCATCATTAAATATGAAATAATGATTAATAAATACACCTTAAAAATTAAGATTAAAATCTAGTTAAATTCTTCAATCTGATTATTTTTTTGAGAAATAATGAAACAAATTATTTTTGAGTAAGTACCATTTGGAATAGAGCAAAATTATAGAGTAATTTTAATCTATGGTCAAATATTATTATAATAATTAAAGGAAATAAGATGTACTTTTTTTCAAAGAACAAACAGCTATTTTTTACAATGCTTTTTATGGTCTCGCTTACTTTGGGAGGGACATTAAAAGGAACCGTTACCTATTCAGGTAAACCCCCAAAGAAAAAATCTCTGAAAATGGACGCAGATCCTGTCTGTAGTTCGGCTCATCGGGATAAAGTATATGCAGAAAGTTTTCTTTTAAATGACAAAGGTCAATTAGAAAATGTTTTCGTCTATTTCAAAAATATTTCATATAAAGGCGAAACTCCAAAAGAGAAAGTTATTCTAGATCAAAAAGGGTGTGTATACAGTCCACATGTGTTTGGAATAATGAA
>CEUS01235682.1_pt1 | contig 14713 bp, 11 predicted proteins | sample 427031 | NCBI WGS metagenome assembly CEUS01 (sample SAMEA2622837, study PRJEB7988) | marine metagenome | biome: marine biome (ENVO:00000447); feature: marine epipelagic mixed layer (ENVO:xxxxxxxxx); material: "saline water (ENVO:00002010), including plankton (ENVO:xxxxxxxx)" | depth 140 m | reverse complement strand
CTGGCGACAATAGCAGCCGGAATGAGGCCTCCTCGCGTGATTGCGATAACCCCCTCCCAAGTGTGGTCCATCAGTCGCCAGGCGAGTGCTCTTGCATCGCGATGCAGCTCATCCCATGACACGGGGTAGTCCATCTGGTATTTTGACATCTTGTTGGTTTGATTTTAGAGATCGTTATTGAATGGCTGAATTAAAGCAGCGAAAGCAATGATTAGCGATATTGCAAACTCAGAGCTGTGCTTCCTGGGCAAATAAAGTTTCTACCTCTGTTTCCGGTTGATGCTCAGTCAAATATTGCAAGGCACAAACCATACATTGGGCGTCGTAGAGAGCCTGGTGGGCTTGACCATTCATCGATAAATCAAACGCCTCGTGGACTGTACTGCTCGAATAATCCTTAACTGTAACTCCGATTGCGCCGAAGACATCTCTTATGTCATAAAAACCTGCGTCAAAATTAGGTAGCGCTTCCTGGTGAAGCTTTGATGCTTGATCGAGATAGGAAAAATCATTACTCCAACTCCACAGGGAAATGTTACCGCCTTCTGCAAAATCGTGAAGTTCTGTCATTGCGTTCTGAAAATCCAAACCGGATTCGACCTCCGCCTGGCTGATACCGGTTAACGCGATAATATAATCTGAAAGTTCAGGGTTGGCCTTTGGCTTTATGGTTAGCTCCAGAGTCGACTGCTCTCGAAATCCTTCGACTGGATTCAGTTTTACGGCTCCAATTTGTATTGGTTCAGGATATTCCCATGGTTCGGACCAATCTCGGACTAAGGAACCTTCCCAGGCAGTGACCTCGGTATCGAACACAATAACAGAATCTGGAACTTTTAGTTTTTTTGTCTTTTGCACGTGCAGTTAAAGGATTTTAGGTAATTCAGGATTTATTTAGCGGTTGGTTAATTGCAATGGAATGTCTAAGCTTTTCTTTAATTTGCAAAAACTCAATTCCTCTGATATTTTATAAAGAGTTTAATCCCTCAATGGTGTTTAGCTTATAAAATAAGAATTCAATGAGGACGACGCGGAAAAGAATTGGCCTTCTGGGATATATATTGGCATTTATTGCCTGGCCTCTTGCCGTATTTACCAAGTATTTGACATTAGACGGTACCTACGAAGGAATTGCTCAGTTAGTAGTCAGTGCGGATTCATCCGGAATGCTGACAGACGTTTTTCAAGAGTCTTATCCTCATCCGGATTTTGGAAAAATGGCCGAAGAAGCTATTTCGAAGTGGATATTTCGCCCCGCAAAATTGAACGGTGAACCCATCACATCGATTAAGCCCAACGCATTTAAATTCGAGGATAACGGCGGTGTCTATTCGATTGGATTTTATGAAATGGCCGCAGCCAAACTCAACTTCGGGAGTTCCATAAACTCCAAAATAGTTTACAGTCTCCAAGGTTTGGATACGCCTTTGTAACCAATCGAAATGAAATAACCTTCGTTTCCTCAAGAGTTTGTGGGATCGAAGGAGTCTGGTAGCGCCGCTATCGTTTTTTATATCTATGAAGTAGGCAAACGCGCATGCCATACGTTAAGGACTGCACTGATAAGGTTTTCGTACCCGCAGTCTTGAGCCATTGAAAATTGGCGATCCCAACCACCTGCATGAAAGGGTACCCGTAGCTGTACAAGTGGAACAGAAGTTCATTTTCGATAGCAAAAAGGACTAGTTGCTCTTCGATTGCCTTAGGTTACTCGGTTAACAGGATTGCCGTCGAGGTAAGCGAGGACATTGTTGACTGCACCTTCGTTGAGTAGGTTGACTCCCTCTGGGGTCATGTCGGCGCAGTGGGGAGTCAGGATAGCGTGTTCACAGGAAAATAGTGGATGATCTGGAGGTGTGGGTTCCTCATCAAAAACGTCAATCCCGGCACCCATTAAATGACCAGAATTTAAGGCTTGGATTAGGGCATCGGTATCCACCACTGGTCCACGTGCTCCGTTTAGGAAGATGGTGTTCGGTTTCATCATGTCGAATTGGTCTTTTCCGATTAATCCTTGACTGTCGCTGGTCAGCTTAACATGAACGCTCAAAACATCAGACTCAGATAATACGTCCTCCATCGACCTGTATTCGACCCCTATCTCTCTGGCTCTTTCCTCCGAACGGTTATAAGTCCAAGCAATTACTTTCATGTCAATAGCGCGGGCAAGCCTTGCCATCTCGGAGCCTATCGCACCGGTTCCGATGACCCCCAATGTTCGACCCTGGAGCATAACGTTGTCCATGCGGGGCCATTGGCCCTGGCGCATTTTGTCCGTAAGATAAGTAACCCGCTTGGCCACCGCCAACATCAGTCCAAACATATGTTCTGCAACAACGGGGGCAGTTCTCCCAGGTTGATTGCTGATAATGATCCCTCTCGCTTTGGCAGCATCGAGATCAAACATATCCGTGCCAATAGAACATGTTGTAATCATTTTTAGGTCGGGCAACTGGGCGAAATCTTCATCTGACCATTTGATTGTTCCTCGTGTGTTCATGATAATCTCCGCATCTTGAACACGTGCGATTTTTTCGGAGTTATCGGATGGGCGATCCGTATGGACTACCAATTCGCCGCGACCATTTAATTGGTCCAGGTGTGGTGAGTTTTGAATTTGTGGGGGCTCGTCTCCGGGAACTACAATTTTTGTTTGGGAAGTCATTGATTATTAAGACTGCTAACTGATTACACTTATCCGGAAATTGGCAACTCCCAAGCTTATGACACGGGGTTGATTTACTAAGCTCAACTCTTTCAGGATTGGGTGATATATCTTTAGGGAGGTTGATTAATTAACTAGGCCTTAAACCCCAAACCAATCGATTTGCAGTAGCGGATGCTTTCTTCGATTTCCGCTTTTTGGTAATCTTGGGTCGCCTTGTCTTTATTGTGGTCCGCACGGTCGCCATTAGTTCCTACAGGCGGCTTCCACGGTTCGCGTGTTTGTCCAGTTCTTGCCCAGCGAAGATAGCGGGCTAGGGTGGATCCTTTGACTTCGGCATAAGCCGGCCAGAAGTCGTCCTGAAAAATGGGAATTTCACGATTGAACCCGGAAATTGTTTCAATATGGACGGGCACTTCTGGGCAAATCCTACTGAATTTGGCGAAGTAGGTATTCCAATCCACCATGCCTTTGCCCATGGCGGTCCACTGAATGGTGGTGCCGTTTTCCGACAGCCAGATAGCTGAGTCACGCAAACTGGTAGTAGCTGCATAGGGTCCGAGAACCTCGAGGTTTTCTAGGGGATCTTCTACTGTCCAGGAAGCGTTGCCCGCGTCGAGGTTCGCGCCCATGTAATCCGTCCCTCCAGCTTCTTCGATTAATGTAACCACCTCCCAGGCCTGCATGTCACCTGCATGGTTTTCCATGGCAATTTTGATTCCGGAATCCATGGCTTGGCTGCGACAAGTTCTACAAACTTTGGCGGTGTCCTTGATTCGCGCCATGATGCCTCCTTCCGTTTTCCGGTCATCACGATTTCCAAGAATCACACGAATCACCGGTGATCCAAGATCCTGGGCTACACGAATACTCAACCTCAGGTGTTCCTCGGCCGTTCCCCAGGTATCACGAAAGGTGGTGGAGGTCGGACAAATACTCCAAGTGCCTACATGAATATCGATGCCCATATCTTCGGCTTTTTTACGAACGTCTTTCAGGTATGAGCTGTCCAGGCTTTTGAAGTGTTCCAGGTCGGACATAAAAAGAGAGTCAATGCCCAGTTTTTCCGAATACATCAGGTGGTCTTCCACCATCCAATTCATGGCCCTTACTGCAAAGTTGTCGTATCCCAATTTGAGTTTCTTTTTGCCGTGATGAGCGGCGAAACCAGCGAGCGGACCCGAGGTAGCAAGGATGCTCCCGGCTGCTAGGCTCTTTAGGAATTGTCGGCGCGAAGTATAAGGAAACAGATTCTTACCATTCATAGGAAAAAACAAAAGACGGTTTCTATCGGTTTTATTTATAAAAGCCGAAGACTCCGTTGCTAGGAAAGTCAAAAAGGAAGTTTCTGCTAAAGGTAGTTATTTTATTTCTTCTTATTAATGACGCTCCAATCCACTGTATCCCGAATCTTGTTATATCGAGGGGTGTAGATCATGGAATGTCTTACTCCTACAAGACAAATTTTAACTCTCTGCTCGGTTACTGCCTTCGATTTGCGGAGAAAATGTTTGGGATTGATGTTGTTTTGGTCGGAGGAATCGTGGATTGAGAGAACTTTGCCTTAAATCAGCATTCTATCATCATTTTTGTTGCGGTTAAAAAATCCCGTCAGAATTACGTAATTGATATCTGGGTCCTGCTGTTTGTTGTAAACATAACAGGCCATGATTCCTCTTTTACTGGCACCAACAACGGTAATATTTTTAAAGGGCACCCTCACTTTTTTAAGTTCATCAATTTAAAAGGATACCAGGCTTGCGTAATCACCTACCTCGAGCCGCCAGTGCATCGATGTTGGGTGTTGGTACTCGATTCGATCCCAAGCAACCCACCCAGTCATTCATGTCATCGACCGAGATGAAAAGAACGTTAGGGGGTTGGGCTGCGGAACAAGGCAGAACCTGAAAGGCAAAGATTGACAGAGAAAGTAGAAGTTTAACGATGCTCTTCATCTTGGTAGGGCCCGATCGCCGAGCGGGCCTATGGTTTTCAATTTTGGCCGGCTCGGCAGTCCGTCCCTACCAAATCATCCTTCAATATCTTCAAGCGTCATACGTGCGAAGACTATATTCACTCCTTTTTCGTACAGCAGTCCAATGTTTCCATTTGCCATTCGAGTAAGGCAGGAGTAAGCAGACGGTCCTTCGTTGATCAATTGATGCACTGGCCAATTGTTGCCATCGTCGTAACTGACCCGAACCGTCATGCGAACGCGTTCGCCTATGTCGGGTTTTATCGGTGGATTGGGATTCGAGAACAGTAGCCGTTTTTCGTCAAAGCGAATTAAACTTGCCTGGCACCTCGGATCGCCCAATTCGTCGTCGTAGATTGGATCGGTCCAGGTTTCACCGCCATCTTTGCTGAAGGAAATGGAGCGGTAGCCGTTGCGAGGGCGCGATGTGTCCGCAAAATCCTGCGAGCGCATGTTCATCATCAATCGTCCGTCGGAAAGTTCCACAATCTGACTTTCGTTGCAGGTGGGTTTGATGAGGCTGCTCACTTTCCAAGTTTCGCCGCCGTCATCGCTGTATAGTGTATGCGATCCGTAGTAACGGTCGGCACTATGATTGGCAGGAATAATTAGCCTTCCTTTGTGCGGTCCGTTTTGTAGCTGAATTCCTACTCCCGGTCCTGTAGCATACCACCACCAGGTCGGGTATTTAACTATCGTGGTAATTTCCTTCGGTTCATGCCAGGTGAGACCATCGTCATCTGAATGTGTTTGAAATACCCGTCGCGTGTCTTTGCCCGTTCCAGCATGAAGGTCATTTCCGTGATCGTCAGCGAGGTTCCAGCAAATGATATTAATGATCCTTCCAGTACGTTGGTCGACAACTGGGCATGGGTTGCCGGCTGTTCCATGGCCCGCATCCCAAACAATGATGGGGTCCGACCAGGTTACTCCATTGTCGGTGGACCGCTTAACAATCAAATCAATATTCCCGCTGTCTCCGCGGTGATCTTTCCGCGCCTCGCAAAATGCGAGCATTGAGCCATCCTTCGTCGTGATAAGCGACGGGATCCTATAGTTGGAATAACCTTCCTTTCCAGACTTGAAGAGCATGGATTCCTCAATTGCTAAAACTGCGAATGGAAAAGTGAAAACTAAAAGAAGAATGCTAATGATGTAAGATACTTTTCTCATAAAAACTTCAATTTTTGGGTAACCAAAAGAAGAAAAAATATCACAAAAAATCATAACTTTAAAGCATCTTTTATCCCTTATGTGGTTTTGATATTCTTTTCTATTTTAATGGTAATGCGCCTTTCCACCCGGCCTCAAGGATACGTGATCGGACCCCTTTGGGATAAACGGAATGAAACCATGCTGATTGTAATCGATATCAAAGGCGACTGTTGGGCCCTCCCACGTTTTTCCTTTGTCGCTAGATCGGTAGGCCAGCATATCGTTGACCTTGCCTTCTCCTCGCTTACCAGCGCCACCATAATGCCCGCCGTCCGGAAACATCACGAGATAATCTCCCTTCGGCGTAACGGTACCTCGAATTTCGTATAAGCCCCGCTTAGGATCACGAGCTCGGTGAATGATCTCGGCCTCAAAGTAGGGAGCTGAGACGATTCCTAATTCACGGTCCAAGGTTAGCGGCCGTGGAAGTGCGTCCGTTTTGAATTCGCGATCCTGAATTATAATGGATTCGGCAATCGTGTTCGGGCTCCAAGAGGAGTAAGAGGCAGGGTGTCAATATAGATATTCTATATATCATCGTTTGGGTATAAATGTTAAGACTGAGCGTTCCGGGATGCGAAAAGCGACGTAAATAAGCCAACGCCAAAGCAGACACCGATTCCGACTAGGCCAAAAAGCAGTCCATTAAGATCGGTAAAGTACTTTGCGAATACAATAGCGATCAGGCTACAAATGACGCCAACCCAGGCGTGGTTGGCTTTAGGCTTCTTTGCGAAGAGGCCAAGAAGAAAAAGCCCTGCCAGCGGACTGGCGATCAGTCCCATGAGTCCGATGAGGAAATCAAATATGTGCCCTGTATCCATCGTGGACATAATGATCGCAATGGTTGTGCCCAGTATTCCGAGACCGCCAACGAGTAGGCGGGCGAATCGCATCTGGTTCTCATCGTTCCAATCGGACTTGAATCTACCTACGAAATCATTGGAAACCGCGGTGCAAATGGAATGCATGCTGCTGTCTAAACTCGACATAGAAGCGGCGAATACGCCGGCAATAACGAATCCGGCAAATCCAGCGGGCATTTGATGGGCGACGAACCAAGGAAGAATTTGATCGTACTTCTCGAGCGGTCCCAGGAGATCTGGATTCGACTTATAGAAAACGAATAGGGCGATGCCCATTATTGAGAAAATCAATGTCGCAGGGATGGCGAGCAAAGCATTCGTCCAGACGGCCTTCTGGGCCTCCCGTTCGGAACTGGTGGTGAGGTAGCGCTGGACCACTGCCTGGTCTGACGTGTAAGGGACGAGCGCATTGGAGAAAATCGCTCCGAGTATCAGGACCATGAAGGAGTCGTTGGCCCAAGACCATTCGATTGGAGGCATTTCAAACTTGCCAGCTTCTTTCCCCATCGAAACCAAGCTTGATAGGCCCCCATCTAAATTGACCGCCACAATGCCGAGAGCGAGAAGGGCGCCCCCGATCAGTACGACGACTTGGACAACGTCCGTCCAAATAACCGCTTTAATGCCTCCAAACGCAGTATACACAGTAGATATCAGACCCATCATAAGAATGCAGACGGTTAGATTGAATCCAGTGACGGCGGACAAGGCTAGCGCGGGAAGAAAGACTACAATCCCCATGCGGAACAGCTGGAAAATAATAAAGGACGTGCTTCCGAAAAGGCGCAGGCCGAGATCGAATCTATTTTCTAGGAACTGATAAGCGGTGACTGCGTTGATTCTTCGAAGTCGAGGAATGTAGACGAAGGCGATGAGTGGAGCGACGATGAGAATACCGAGGTTTAGTATAATCGCCGACCAACTGGTCGCGTAGACTCGAGCGGGAAGGGCGAGATAAGTAATCGCGCTCAAGGTTGTACCGAAAATACTGATACCAGCTGCCCACCAGGGAATCGAACGCCCACCTACATAAAAATCTTCGGTGGATTGAGTTTGGCGTGCGCAAATGAAACCAACTGCCAAAAGCAGTCCAAGGTAGGCCAAAAGGGTAATCCAATTGACCGTTCCGAAATCGGGATTAGGGGGTAGGATCGCAACCCTCCATATATCCGGACTTCGCACACGGGGACGAACTTCACCGGAAGCAATTATGAAATCCTCTCCCCATTTGGCGACTTGAGTGGTCACGTGGTTTTGAGGCATTTCTCCGGCCTTCTGCCAGGTATCCGTTAAGGCATTGTATCCCCAGATTTGTTTAAAAAATCCAGGATGATCGTCCTTCAGTTCGTCTGCTTTGAAGAACAAGGATCCTTCGTCACCACCAACGACTAGAATGTGATTATCGCCGATCGGTAAGGCTTCGCCCGCCATAAAACAGATGGGCGAATCGGCAACTCTTGACCAGGTCTGTGACCTCGGATTGTAGGCATAAGAGTCTTTTAGAAATTCGATCTCCCCAGATTTATCAACCCGTCGCCCGCTCAAGAGATAGATTTGTTTGCCTTTTCCGTTGTGTTGGGCGACTAACAGATTCAAGCCACGTGCCGGTCCTGGCCAGGTAGGGAGTTCTGACCACCCGGCTTGAACATCGCCCAGATCCAGCAGCCAAAAGTTCTTTTTAGTGGATGCCAAGTCGTTCGTAACCGTGCCACCTCCGACATAGACTTTATTTCCAAGTAAAACAGCTGCTGTATAAGCTAGGGTTGTTGGAAGGGCAGGCAGGGATTCCTGTTCTAGGGTTTTGGTGGTCCGATTCCATTTTAATAGAAAGGCATCGGAGTAGGTTTGAGCGGCGTCATTACCGCCGATGCAAATTACGCCCAGTGGTGTAGAGACTGAAGCCCCATATCCAAGTGGTCGTGACAGCTTACCTCCTTCGATCCAATTACCGCTGTTATCGAGAACCCATATGTCGTCGTGCCAAGCTTTGTTCTCTCCCCAATAGGGTTTAGGAAAGTTTGCCCCTCCTGCAATTATGAGGGCGTCATTATGGACTCCCACATAAGGTCCGGCTACTCCAAGGGATTCGCCTTGGCCGCCTACGGGAGGTAGTTCTGCATGGCGATTCCAGGTAAGAAAAGTTTGCTGTGTAGATTCATTTGCCGTTCCTGAAACCGACAGGATACACAAAGACAACACGATTAAGATTTGCTTCATTTGATAGGTTATCCCGTCGGAGCTGAGAATAATAATGAAACTGAAATTATGGCTGGTGAGATCACTGATCAAGAAATATGCTAAATATTCTTTTATGTGGCTTCACTCCAGAGCCGGGTATAGGCAAGGGAGTGTGATGCAGTGGTTTTGTGGGTTCATTTTAGACTTGGTATGTTTCTCATTTCTTATTTGGATCGTTACGGGATTAAACCTTTGGTGGAAGATTCCACATACCCGTAATTGGGGTTGGGCGGCAATTGGATAAGGAGTCCTTTCCTTTTTAGGTTTAGTGATTTCGTTTTAGGAGAACCGAAGTTCCTTTCCTTATTTTACTCTAAATCCCAAGATTTTCCTTGGCGATGCCGATTCTCTCACTATTTTAAGCTTTTCTCTTTGGTATTGGGACATATAATGAATTCAATATCGGAAAATCTTAGTTCAAATTAATCAGAAATCTATCTATTATGAGCAATACTGTTCCTCTTATTAGTTCTGGCGTTGCCGGACCACTTGGCGTTCTTCATCTCCCCCGCTTCTGGCAAAAAGTTTCTTTGGCCGGGGTTGGCAAATTGCGGGATGACTATCCGGCATGTGGAGCTGGTTTCGATCAAATGACCTTGGATGCCCTTGGTCTGGATAAAGACGCAACGATCAATTATATTCAGTCCGAAAAACCGAGCTATTTTCAATTCGAAGCTTGGGTAAATTCCAACATGAGCGTAGACGCTGACGTCGGTACCCACAATGCGGCTGTTACTGGCTATAACCACGACGATGGCACTCGCGGAGATATATTCGGATTGGCCGGTTTGAATGACGATGGCTGTTCGGCTCGCGATGCCGTCAATCTCAATAACTACGAGGATTGGTGCGAGTTTCATAAACAGGAAATCCTAGGCTAAACAAATTCCTCAACGGAAATGAGTCTCAAGAATTGCTTGAATTCTTAAGACTCATTTTTTGAGACGATTATTTACTGTCCAATTTGTAATCCGGAGCATTTCGATGCTTTGGATTTTTAGTGTTAGGTTAAGGTATTTCCGGGAAGCGAATAAAGCCCGTGACGTTAAATTACTAAAAACAATTTACATTCCTGATTTTGAGTTCCTTATTCGGGAGCATGGTTATGGAGGCTAAATTACCTCAACTTACCCCTGCGGGCACCCAGGAGTTGGATGCCGCTTTATCCTTAATCACTGCAAAGGAAGAACCTCCCGGTTTGGTTGCTTTGGTGGCCAACCAGGATGAGTTCCTTTATCATCAGGCTTTTGGAAAACAGGATGTTGGTCAAAACATCGATATGAATACAGATAGCCTGTTTCGGATATTTTCGATGACCAAGCCGGTGACTTCTTTAGCCATCATGATGTTGTATGAGGAAGGATTACTAGACTTAGATGATCCAGCTTCGAAGTTTTTGCCTCAGTATAAAAATCACCCGATCCTGGATGGTTTCAATATTTCCACGGGAACCTACACAACCGCTCCGGCGAAAAAGGAATTCACGATTCGGCACCTCCTAACTCACACCGCCGGTTTTGGATATATCTTTAAAAGTGAAACCGTGGGTCTGCTAAAGAATGCATCAGGAAAAAAAGTGCACGATTTGCCCCTGATGTTTGAGCCCGGTAGTCAGTTCATGTACGGACCTAATACGCATATTCTTGGGTTCGTCGTTGAGGCCCTCTCCGAGCTTTCCTTAGATGCATATTTCGAGGAGAAGATTTTCGAACCTTTGGGAATGACTGAAACCACCTTTGTTTTGGATCCGGCCGATCTCCCTAGGCGGGTCACTCGTCACGAACGGATCGATGGTAAGCTAGTGGAGCTGCCCAATCCCGAGAAACCGGATACATATTTTCGGGGCGATTACGGGCTAAAGTCCACGGCTCAGGATTACGCCAAATTCCTCCAAATGTTGTTGAAGGTGTCTTCTGGAGATGAGTCCCAGCTTATCCAACCCGGTACTTTTGCGTTGATGGCACAAAACCAGATTGGCCCTCTCGATCTCGTTCAGGAGGAAGGAGCTTTGAACCACCGCTCAAGGCCACTGCCCATAGGGGGAGGGCGAGATAAATTCGGTCTGGGTTTTCAAATTGCTATTATGGAAGCAAAGCATTTGAGACCTCGGGGTAGTTTGAGCTGGTCCGGCATTGCCAATACATTCTTTTGGATTGATCCGACCCACAAAATTTCTGCGGTTTTCCTGATGCAGATCAATCCGCATGGCGAGGAAGCTGCAATCTCAGCATTGTTCGAATTTGAACAAACGGTGTATCGAAACCTGAATTGAGCAGGCTACCGCTTCGGAGCGTACTTCACGGAAACCACTCCATTAGTAAACGTCCCGTGGCTTTTCAGGGATAACATAGGTTCATGCTCGGTCTTTCCGATAACCGGAACGCCTTCTCCAAGAATAACGGGTACGATGGATAGATCGACTTCGTCAAGTAACCCGGCGTCAAGGAAAGAGGCAGCCAACTTTCCTCCACCCATCAGCCAGATGCGTTTCATTCCTTGCTGATCCAGCTGCTTGCAAACATCCTTTGGTGATTTTTTAGTAATGGTGATCGACGGATGGAGGACGTTCAGATCCCTACGGGTCATTACCCAAGTAGGAGTGTTTGGCGACATCCAGTAGCCTGCCTTGAGTGCAACGTCGTAGGTGAGACCTCCGATAATAATGGCGTCGAAGGAGCTGAAGAAATCTTCAAATTCTTTTTTTTCTCCAGAGGAATCGGCTTCCTTCAGATCCATAAAGTCGTTCAGCCAATCAACCTTCTCATTCTTATCGGTAATAAATCCGTCCAGACTCGTTGCTACGTGGTAAACAATTTCTGGCATGACTCTTTAACTATAGGCGTTGAATTTGTAAGATGTCTACATTCGGTTTGCTATAGGAGTGAGTAATTTGTTTGTCTGTAATTGAAAGCGGTTCTTCGAGCTCCAAGCGAAATTGCAACTACTGTCGAAGTCCTTCTTTTGTCCAAGTCCTAAATCAATCAACCCTATGAAAAGACGTGAAGCTCGATGAGAAAGCAGCCGTTAAATACAAAATGGCGAAAGAACCCTGGTCCCGGCCCATCGTACGTCGGCCTGATGGAACTGCAGTGAGGCGATAAGACCACACGGATCGCATCAGGGTGAAATGACCCGAAGCGTGCTGGTCGTTGTTCAGTGGCTTTGAGCTCCATAAAGACTGCCTTTAATTTCGATACCTCTTACATTTATGAAATCTCCTGATCTTGAATCGAAGGAAAGGATCTCGAATTGGTCACCTGATTGTGGGTCATATGAAAAGTCTTCTTGGATATCGAGTTGGCCATCAAGGATGAGGTTCCCGGTAACCACGAATTTGCCGTTGTCGGTGTTCTGGTCTCCGTAGTCGATGCCAATTTCCACCAGGCTGTTGGTGTTGAGGGTCAGGTTACCGTCGATCGTGATTGGCGCCGAACCATTGACCGCTCTAATTTTCGATTGGCTGATGAAATTTTCATTGAGAGTGCCAGCCCATATCAGGTGACTTTGAGCTGCTTCAGTAATTGTATCCGCCAACAGGGTACCGTAGGTTGATAGCAGTATTTCGAAACCGTTTACGGTTGGATTCGTAAACTTTGTGGTGGGCCCTTTGTCGGCTTAGATCTTGCCGTTGACTATTTCAACGTTGGTTAGATTGGAAAGAACCGGGAGGTCAATCCAGCTGTATTCACCACTTGCATCTATCGCAATGTCACCTGAAAAAGTCGTGCGGCCTTCAAAAGATCTATCCTTCCTTCAAAATGGGGGTCTATTGCTCCGTAAAACTATTGCTAATCCCTCAAATAGCTCTTTCTTCAATTTGGCTTCGTATTGTCTCAGAGCAGTCTGATTGACATCGTTAACTTTAACTAAGGTAAAGCAATGCAACATTTCGTCTGGATGTATTTCGAAATAGACCCGGAGATCTGAAACTCCTTCTCCACGCAAGTTATCGATATACTTTTTAACCTTGGAAAACCTTCTTCTCGGAACGATACCGGAGAATTTCCTCAGATTGTGCGGTAATGAAATTTGCTCTCCGTTAATTGATCATGCATATACCGCTCAGCTATCGGTGTTAGTTATTCGCGTCATTAAGACCCATTTAGAACTAGGGTAAACAACTTAAATCACAAGTGAATCCGCGGCAACTGGATAGTTGAGGAAAATGACGAGTTCTGAGTACATTTCTAATCCGAGGAACGAAGTGACGACACAAGCGAAGCAACCATGCGTCGCATGAGACCCTCTGCCACTTAAGAAATGGATTACAATTTGCTTGCTGGGAATCGAAGGACCCCTAAGTTCCCGTTCTTTGATCAAAGGAGAGATGGCAGAGTGGTCGAATGCGGCGGTCTTGAAAACCGTTGAGCCGAAAGGTTCCGGGGGTTCGAATCCCTCTCTCTCCGCCAGCCTTCGCTTCAAACGATGTGGTTTCCGACTCGGAGAGGCCCTTTCCAACTTCCAATGGCCTAGTCAAGGCAATGCTGCAGTATCCCTTGGGAAAGACCCCGCCCTAAAAACACTTAACTGTTGGGGCGGTTTCATGGACACTTGACATGGGTTTGGTGGAGGTCTAACTACTAACGCTTAAACACTTTACCATACTTGGGAAGTGGGCTCATAGGCCCGCTTTTTTTTATCACTTTGTTTTTATGAGCAGCGAAATTCTATCCGTCCTAGAGTATATGGAGAAGGAAAAGGGTATCGATCGTGAAGACATGATCGGGGCCATCTCTTTGGCCATCAAAACTGCCGCCGCCAAAGGAGTAAATTCCGGACAAGAACTGAAAGTTGAAATCGATCCAAAATCTGGCGGCTTGCAAGCTTGGATCCTCCTTAAGGTGGTCGATTCGCTGAGTGATCCCAATTCGGAGATTCATTTGGGGAAGGCGAAGTTGATCGATCCGAAGGTCGAACTGGGGGGATTTATCGAAAAGGAGATCGATCCTGCTTTTCTGGGTCGAATTGCGGCCCAAACAGCGCGACAGGCCATCATGCAGCAGGTCCGTCAATTTGAAAAGGAACGCATCTTCGATGATTACAAAGATTCGATCGGAGATGTGGTTTCCGGATTTGTCCGCCGCCGCGAACGCAACGATTTGATTATCGACTTGGGTAAGGCGGAAGCATTGTTACCAGCTCGTGAAAAAGTGCATGGTGAGGACTATGCTCCCGGAGAAAGAATTCGATGTCTCCTCCTGGCAATTGAGGAAACCAATCGCGGTCCGGAATTAATCCTTACGCGTGCTCACCCAAAATTTATTCGTCGGTTACTTGAGTTGGAGGTCACTGAAATTGCCGATGGAACCGTAGTGGTGAAGTCCCTCGCTCGTGAACCCGGTTACCGGACTAAAATAGCCGTGGCCAGTAAGGACCGAAAAGTGGATCCGGTAGGAGCCTGTGTTGGTGCCCGCGGTGCCAGAGTTAAGAGCATCGTGCGTGAACTTGGTGGCGAAAAAATTGACATTATCCGTCATTACGAAGGTCCCGAAGAAATGCTGGTCGAAGCTTTGAAGCCGGCAGTCCCTATAAATGTGGAAATTGACGAGCGCAACAAGCGCATCCATTTCGAAGTCAATGACCGTGATCTGTCCGTCGCGATTGGCCGTCGCGGTCAAAATGCTCGACTTACTTCCCGCCTGATGGGATGGCGACTTGACATCAGCAAGGAGAAGGTTGCTGGTGGGTTCGAAGACCGGATGGAAAGAGCGATTGCCGGCCTTAATCAGATCCCAGGTATCAGTGACGAGCTAG
>CEUS01284428.1_pt1 | contig 14714 bp, 13 predicted proteins | sample 427031 | NCBI WGS metagenome assembly CEUS01 (sample SAMEA2622837, study PRJEB7988) | marine metagenome | biome: marine biome (ENVO:00000447); feature: marine epipelagic mixed layer (ENVO:xxxxxxxxx); material: "saline water (ENVO:00002010), including plankton (ENVO:xxxxxxxx)" | depth 140 m | reverse complement strand
GAGTTGACTCCGGATATGATTGACCCACCAGAGATGCATCCAGACCCAGTAGTTTATTAGAGAACGACTGACCCGCAAGCATTGAATTGCAAGACCATACCGACTCATATAATTGTTGAATATCAGTCGACGTCTAAGAGGAGCCAAAAGAATGTACGAAACAAATATGTACGAAGGTATGATAGCTGAGACGGTCAATATTACGGGCAATAATGGAGACGTCATTAATTCCTATTGTGCCCGTCCTTTAGGGCCAGGCCCTTTCCCCGCGGTTATTCTAATTCATCATTTACCTGGTTGGGATGACTGGTATAGGGAAGCTACTAGGAGATTTGCATCTAGTGGATATGTAGCGATATCTCCTAATTTATATTTTCGGAGTGGGCACGGAACTCCGGAAGATGTGGCGGCTAAGGTACGTGCTGATGGTGGAGTTGCGGATGATCAAGTGATGGGTGATTTACAAGGCACTCTCAAATATATAAGGTCACTTCCATATACAACTGGTAGTATCGGGGTGTTTGGAACCTGTTCGGGTGGGAGACATGCAGTACTAGCAGCCTCCCTATTGAAAGGAATAGACGCAGCGGTGGATTGTTGGGGCGGGCGTGTTGTGATGCCTGAGTCAGAACTTAATGAGAAGCAACCAGTGGCTCCATTGGATTATACAAAGGACATATCCTGTCCGCTACTTGGTTTATTTGGAGAAGAAGATGATAGTCCATCTCCGGAACAAGTAGCTATTCATCAAAAAGAACTTCAGAAATATGGGAAAAATCATGAGTTCCATATGTATGCCAATGCGGGGCACGGATTTTTTTATGGGCACAGGCTTGCTTATAGACCTGAACAATCAATAGATGGCTGGGCTAAGATATTTAAATTTTTCGCAAGATATTTGTCTTAGTTGGCCGTATAACACATAGAAAAGATAGGAGAGTAATAGTGTGTACTATGATAGTGGAAAAGTCTGAGATTTCAGGTATGGGAAAGGGCGCAGAAGGATGGTTCAACGTTAACGCTGTGAATGTCTCATTCGATCATCCGCTACATTCACCAGAGGACCATGCGCTGAATATCGACTTTGTAAATAACGAGATGGGCCCGGGTGCACGAGTAGCGGTAGAATTGTCACCAGATTCAGCAGAGGACTTGGTTCGTGCAATAACGCAAGCTATCGCACGAGGGGAGCAGTCACTCCATTCTGTAGATTAAACTAGTCTCAATTTCCCACAAATACAGTAAATCTGGAAGACTTAATGTATTTGCAGGAAAGTTAGTGGGAACTCTTAGTCAATATGTTTTCAACTAAGGGATGTGTTTAGTAGCGGTTTCCGCCACCACCACCGCGATCTTCTCGTGGTCGAGCCTCGTTAACTGTTAAAGTCCGGCCATCAAAATCTTTGCCATTAAGTGCGTTTATAGCAGCTTCGGCTTCGTCATTGTTGGCCATTTCAACGAATCCAAATCCTCTCGCACGACCAGTCATGCGGTCAGTTATGATTCTGGCTGATGTGACTTCTCCGTATTCAGCGAAAGCTGAATTCAGTCTATCCTCGGTTGTCTCAAACGGTAAATTGCCGACATATATATTCATGCAGCACCTCTTATTTAAAATCTCCTCATCCGGGCAAGGGCCTCGCACTCTCTTTTACTGCATATTCCAGTGACTCGGAAGCGGGTCAACTTTGCAATTCGGTCTTGGAGTCATGTCAATTGTACCATGAGGACATGGTTTGATGGCAACACAAGTTGATTTCAGGCCTGTTTTGGATAGCCTAAGTGCATCTTGTTTTTAATCGAAGCTATGATTTCTGGGGACGGTATTTGAACGAGTCCCGTAACTGGACAGTTCGATTGAATATAATAGCATCGGGAGATGAATCAATAGAATCAACACAAAAATATCCAACTCTTTCAAATTGGTACGATTTCCCAACGGACGCATTTTTAAGGGACGGCTCTAATTTGCACTCCTTAAGTGTCTTTAGTGAATCAGGATTTATTTTTGTTATATGTTGATCACTGTCATCAATTGCAGGAGTCAACAGCCGATCATAAAGGCGAACCTCAGCTTGAATTGCATGTGCTGCTGAAACCCAATGTATAGTGCCTTTAACTTTCCTTCCATCTGGGGAATTACCACCTCTGGTTGCTGGATCGTAACTGCATCGGACCTCAGTGACCTCCCCTGCATCATTTTTGACAACTTTCTCACATTTTATGAAAAACCCATACCTGAGACGTACTTCCTTGCCTGGAGATAGTCGGAAATATTTTGGTGGTGGATCTTCCCGGAAGTCATCTCTTTCTATGTAAAGTTCGCGCGAGAATGGTATTTTTCTAGATCCTGATGACGAATCTTCAGGATTATTGACGGCATCTAATTCTTCTTCAAAATCCTCTGGATAGTTTTCGATTACTACTTTCAGAGGATCCAAAACTGCCATTACTCTGGTCGCTTTTTTGTTTAGATCTTCCCGTACAAAATGTTCGAGCAATTCCATTTCGACAGTGTTTTCGCGCTTGGCCACCCCAACACTTTGGCATAGAGCCCTGATCGCTTTTGCAGTGTATCCTCTTCTCCTCATTCCGGATATTGTCGGCATTCTTGGATCGTTCCATCCGGTAACCTGTTCGTGTTCTACTAAGCTATTGAGCTTTCGTTTGCTCATAACGGTATCACTGAGATTTAATCTGGCAAATTCTATTTGCCGGGGGTGATGTATTTCAAGTTGCTGTAGAAACCAGTCATACAAAGGACGATGATCTTCGAATTCGATGGTGCATATAGAATGAGTAACATTTTCGATAGAATCGGACTGCCCATGAGCGAAATCGTAGGTCGGGTAAATGCACCATTTATCTCCTGTTCTCGGGTGGGAGGCTTTTAATATTCTGTATATGACTGGATCTCGTAAATTAATGTTACCTGAGGACATGTCTATTTTAGCCCTCAGAACACGAGATCCTTCGTCAAAATACCCTTCCTTCATCTTAGAAAATAAATTGATATTTTCCTCAACGGTTCTGTCCCTGTATGGACTGTTTTTCCCCGATTGGGTCAGTGTCCCGCGATACTTCCGGATTTGTTCAGGGCTTAGGTCACACACATACGCCTTCCCTTTTTTTATCAATTTAACTGCATAAGAATAGATTTCATCAAAATAGTCTGATGAAAATAATGCTTGCGTGCCCCAATCGAATCCAAGCCAGCGTAAATCTTCTTGGATCGATACGATATATTCTGTTTCTTCCTTGACGGGGTTTGTATCGTCAAACCTCAGATTACATTTACCCTCATAATCGGCAGCGATGCCAAAATTAATATGAGCAGATTTAGCATGACCTATATGCAAATAGCCGTTGGGTTCTGGAGGGAATCTTGTTATGATTTCGGAATTATTCTTATTAGATTCAATATCAAGGTTTACGATATCTCTGATGAAATCAGAAGATTTTACCAAATCCTTTGATTTTGCCGCCGATGATTCCTCAGTTGTTGGCTTTACCATTGACCTTTTCCTATTTTCAAAAAGAACATTCTTCGAAAAGTCACCATGTCTATAGCTTTGGATGTTTTTTATGGTGACAGTGACTTAGATATTTGAGTTACTCATTATGAATTACGTCGATTTCTGGTAATTTTGCCAGAAGTATCCGGAGATGTTTTGATTCGGTAGTCTGGTACGTCTAATCTAATCAATTCGCCTACGTATGGATCACGAATTCTCGAACTTATGGGACCTGTTTGATCTGTAAAGTCCAGTGAACTTGTTATTACTGTAGGTAGTCGATTGTTGTGTCTATGAACTATTATCTGATATAACTTTTCTTCCGCCCAGGGGCTACTATGTTCTGTGCCAAGATCGTCCAGCACTAGCAGATTCGCTCTTTTGACCTCGTCAAACAGGTTATCGTATGAGACCCTGCTGTCGGGTTTGAAAGTATATCTTAGATAGTCTAGAAGTTCTGGTACAAAAGCGAAGAATACGGATTCCCCAGCTTTCAGTCGCTCTACAGATATTGCTACTGCTAAGTGAGTTTTGCCAGTACCGGTGGAACCAAAGAGGGTCAGCCAACCGTGAGGGTCATCAGCATAATTCATCGCAAATTCATATGCTGCAGTTAGGCTTATTCGGTGCCTGTCATCCGACCTGACATCAAAATTCTTAAATGTCATTCTCTTAGTCAATTCTGTATCTATTCTTCCTAGTTGATGAACATCTTTGGATTGTTCGCTAATGTTCTCTAAACTGATTATGACCCCACTATTTTCAAGTCTTGTTCGGATGTATGGATCAATTTGTTGTAACTCTGAAGATGTGGTGACTATTGTAGGAAGTTCAGCGCTGTATCTGTAGTTGATTATTTGCAATAATTTTTCATGAGCCCATGGCGTACTGGTGGTGATATCAAGTTCATCCAGTACGAGTAGCGGGCTGTTTCTAACTTGATCAAACAACTCTGTGTAGTTAAACTCACTACTAGGATCGAACCCGGTTCGTAGGTGATCCAGCAACTCAGGTACGTGGGCGAAGAAGACAGGTGTTCCTTTGCTGATACATTGATTTGCTACTGCTGCTGCTAAATGAGTTTTACCGGAGGCAGTCGGTCCAGTTATGGTCAACCATCCTTGTATGTCATTGGCATAATTTTCGGCTATTCCATATGCTTTTTGGAAGCTTTCGTTATTCTGATCGTGACTTGATCTGCCTTCTGGATCAAGATTCTCAAAAGTGAATCTGCTGAGTGGGCCTATGTTACTGTACCGTAATAGTCGAGTTGTGCGTTCTTGCAGGATTCGTGACTTCTGGCACTCACAAGTCAAGATATTCCCAAAATCCTCATGGTTTGCTGCTACCTCTGGAGTAAACCATCCTCTTCCCATACAAGTTCCACAACGGGGATTTTCATGGGCTAACTCATCTGAATTGGATGAGTTAGTACTATTGGTTGGGGTACTTCTAGTATCGCCCAGATTTTTTAAGATATCTTCTAGGCTGTCCATTACCCTTGCCTTCCTGCGACCATCTTTCCAAGATTCGCTCGACATATCTCCAGCTTCTTTTATTTTGTTCCACTGCTTCACGAAAAGCGTCCTCTATCCACGACGCAGGATAAAGACTCTCAGCTTCGCGTAGGTCGTCAGCAATCATCGGAGTCAGCATTCCTATGTTAGCTTCGTAGATTGAAAAAATGTTAGGGGAATCATTCCTTGGAGAAGAAGGGCTGGGATGTAATCGGATGGGAGATTCCACTGCTGTGCCAGTCATAGACGTTATTGATTTTCGGTTTTGTTCAGTATTCAGAAGATATGCTGTTTCTGTGTTGTTATTAGTGGCCACTTCAATGAATATACCTCTCTGTACGCATCGAGCTATTGTTTTTTCCATGCCGTGATCCTCAGAAACATTTTTTATAGATTTTGCCAGAGACTCATCGGCAACCAATTCCCGAAGAGTTACAAATTTGGGGCTTCCTTTCTTCTGATGTAGTTGCCATATCATCCTAAGTGTACATTTAAGCTCAGCCAGATTGTCAATCTGCTCGAGTAAGGGACCCAATACAGGATTGGGTACAGGGGTGTATTTAACTTTGCGATCAAATCCGTCTGTTCCCATTTCATGCAAACTCCACGGACTTTGATACGGGAGTGGCACTTTCGAATCTTACAATTTCGTTGCGGAAGTATAGAGGTATGGTACCAAGAGGGCCATTGCGGTGTTTTGAAACTATCAGTTCTGCTATATTTTCTGGGTACTGATCACTTGGATTTCTCTTTTCCCATTCCTCTCTAGAGGTGTAAACATCTTCTCTATATATAAATGCTACAACATCAGCGTCCTGTTCAATGCTGCCGCTTTCCCGCAAGTCTGATAGAAGTGGCCTGTGTGTGGGGCGTAGTTCCACGGCTCTGCTTAACTGTGAACAAGCTAGAACCGGTATGTCCAAATCTCTAGCCAATCCTTTGAGTGAACGTGAAATCTCTCCCATTTCTGAAGCTCTGTTGTCTGTACGACCAATTCCACTAATCAACTGGAGGTAGTCAACTACTAGCATGTCTAATCCACGTTCGGTCTGCAAGCGCCTGGCTTTACCACGCATCTCAACAATTCCCTGAACTGGAGTGTCATCTATATGTAATGGTAGATCAGATAGAGCACCAATAGCATCTTGTTGACGTGTTTCTTCAGCTTCACTTAGCAGACCGACACGTAGTCTGTAACCATCAATATTAGATTCGCTCGATAACAGCCTAAGTGCGATTTGAGCGGAACTCATTTCTAGGCTAAATATGCCTACTCGGGCACCTTGCCCTGCAGCGTGCCTAGCCATGTTGAACGCGAGAGTGCTTTTGCCCAAGCTAGGTCGAGCTGCTAAAACTACAAGATCTGAGCGTTGTAGGCCCCCAGCCATAAGTTTGTCGAAGTCTGTGAAACCGGTAGGTATCGGCTGAAGATGGCTGAAATCAGGGTCGTGTACACCAGAGGTTTCTTCAATATATGTGTCTAAAATGTCCCTCAACTGAGCAAAATCGCTAGCGCGTCTTCCAGATCGAACTCTGAACAGAAGTTCTTCGGCCTTACTCAGTGATATTTCAGGGTCAGAGCTTCCTTCGTAACCAATGGCAGCAATGTCTCCGCCAACCTGGATTAACTGACGCATTATTGACGTGTGACGGACAATTTGTCCGTAGTGTTCAATATGTACCGAAGTGGGAACCACAATTACAAGGTGAGCAATGTATTCGGTTCCACCTACTCCTTCCAATCTGTCTAGCAATGCCAACTCGTGGGAAATTGATACCTGATCTACTGGGTTGCCTTTCTCCACTAAGGAGATAGCTGCCTCGTAACACCATCGACTTTTCTCGGCGTAAAAATCGGATGCCTTGAGGAAAGGAGTTACTTTATTCAGCGAGTCACCGTCAATCAATATGGAGCCGATAACTGACTCTTCAGCATCTATATCATGAGGGGGAAGGCGCTCCGCGTACAAAGGTGGTAATCCCTTTCTGTGACAGGCTTATTTGTCCATACGTTGACTTTATCGGATCTTGTTAACTAGCTACCTGACTCATTTTCTTCTGAATCTTGGTTCTCTTGGATTTCTTCTGCTGATGACTCAGCCTCAGCGTCCGAGGCTTCATTATCGGCGACTTCTGCAAGAGAGGCAGCAAATTCATCAGGATCGGTGCCTTCGGGATGAATAAGGACAGAAATTTGAGCGGTGACTTCTTTGTGAAGTTTCAATTCAACATCAGTTAGTCCTATTTCGCGAAAAGACTCAGCCATTACCACCATTTGTCGGTCGACTTCTGAGTTAGTGGTTTTAGAAAGCTGCTCGGCAACCATTACATTAGTGACTGATCCATAAAGACGGCCGCCTGGTCCTGAACGAGCTGCTATTGTAACCCGTGTCCCATCTAAAGTTTCTCCAAGAGTCTTCATGTCAGACAATAGTTTAAGCCTAACTTCACCTGCCGTAGTGGCTAACTTTTTCACTTGTTGAACAGAGTTATGAGTAGCTGGAACTGCCAAGTTTTTTGGAAACAGGTAATTTCTGGCGAATCCGTTCTTCACGTCTCGGATATCGCCGCCGTTGGCTACTCCTGATACATCTTCTAGAAATACTACCTTCATTTTCAACAATCCTAGGTATAGAATTCGACACTATTTTAGCACGCTGTGGTCGACTAGTGCGGGTATGAAATTATATCACATATTGTTGTTAACAGGTAATTGGTAGCGACATAGATATGCGTGTTTCAAATTTGATTAAATGAGTTTAAAACCTGCATGTCATGGCACTACAGCAAAGGTTCCAAGAAACGGCTAAAAACTTCATTCCCTAATAAGCGTCCTCGTTCAGTTAATTTAATACTCGATTGATTACGCTCAATAAGCTTATGAGATAGAAGCTCAGTGATAGTTTCCTTGTACATCCCTTCTGGTGTGATTCCGAAACGGTTTTTAAAGTCTGATATTTTGATGCCTTCACTCAATCTCAGCCCCATCATAAGTGTTTCAGCTATCTCTAGTTTTCTGCCTATCTTTTCTACGGTTTCAACCATTGGTAGATCGGTAGTTTGCAATGATCCGTCTTCATCAAAGTAATCTTTCGTCGAATACAAACTAAGCATCAAATTTATGTAATCCCTTGGGGATTTGAGGTTGGAGAATCGCTCTTTATTCAAATATGAATGGGCTCCTGGCCCTACGCCCAAATAATTTTGATTTCTCCAATAACGTAAATTATGGTTGCTTTGATATCCTTCAATAGACCAGTTTGATATTTCGTAGTGTTCGTATCCGGCCGCAGTCATATAGTCCATCCCCAGTTCATACATGTCAGCCGCCAGGTCAGTGTCAGGGTTTGGCAATCTACCGGATTTAACCCAAATTTCCAGAGGGGTGCCTTTTTCAAGTGTTAGGCAATACATAGATATGTGAGGAAGCTCAAGGTCGATTATTTTCTTGAGAGTTTCGGTCCAATGAGAAAGTGTTTGGTATGGTAAGCCATAAATCAAATCGGCGCTTATGTTACATACCCCTTCGCTTCGCGCCATGTTCAGGGCTGAAATTGCTGTCCTGCTATCGTGACGACGCCCTAACACCTCGAGTAGTTGATCACTGAGGCTTTGGACTCCGACACTTAGTCTGTTTATGCCTAATGAGAGATAGGTTTGAACAATTATCGGTGACAAGTCACAAGGATTGCATTCTATTGTGAATTCTGTCGGTGAGGCCAACTCATAATTGAGATAGATTGTTTCTACCAGAGTTTTTATGGAATCCTCAGGTAAGTAAGATGGAGTGCCGCCTCCTAAAAAAATTGTGTCCACAAAAGAATGCTCTAAATGGTTGCCCCAAAATGAAATCTCTTTCGATAATGCTTCTATGTAAGAGGGCATCAGGTGTTCAAGTTTTTCGTATGTGTTGAAATCACAATATGTGCATTTTGTCTCACAAAAAGGTATGTGGACATATAGGCCAAGATTTAACGATTTAGTTTCAGAATCTTTTGTTAAAGGCATATTCAGTGTTATTTCCAAGATATCCCGAAGATTCAAATGGTTTTTGAAACTGATTTTTATATTGGATTTGATTTACAGAACGCATGAAGATGCCTGGCAACAAATCCTAGTAGCTTGTTTTTGAGCGTCAGATTCGTTGTTTCAAGCTTTACAGTCTAAGCTATTCTTGGGTTTTTTTTGTTTCATTCGAGTCGTCAGTGAATTTGTAGTCTGCGTCAATAACTCGTCCTCTTCCATCTTCTTTCTTCGGTTTTCCTTGCGAGCGGCTTAGAAGATTTTCAGGGGTCATTCCCAGTAAAGTTGTAATAGATACCAAAAGAATCAGTAAGTCGTCTATTCTTCCTAGAATTGGTAAGATGTCTGGTAGGAAATCAATCGGTGACAGCAAGTAGATGACCGCTAGGATGAAAAACGCTTTAATTTTAAGAGGTACCTGTTTGTTGAAAAGGAGACTTGGAATCAATAACAACAAACGTGGGGATCTTAACAATAGTAGGATACCTTTGATCAAGTTGCCTCCAATTCAGCATTCACTTTCCAACTATTATACTTCCTGCTGATTTTCAAAGGACAATAGTATTGATTCATATCTTACATGGCAACGATGAATTTTCGATTGGACGAGTATTATCCTCGATGAAATCTGCAATTTGTGATGAGCAACTCAGAGATGTGAATGTAACAACGTTCTCGGCTCCCGGGTTCAATTTCCAAGAGGTTATATCAGCAGTCCAGACAGTGCCATTCTTATCCGCAAAAAGAATGGTTGTTCTGGATGGGCTGTTGGGCATGTTCGAACCTAATCGTGGTTCCAGAAAATCTCCAAAAGTTGGGAAAGGTAAATTGGAGGAGTGGGAAGGATTTGTAGATCAAATAAACAACGTACCTTCTGGAAATGAAATTGTATTTATAGATAAGCGATTGACTTTGTCCAACAAATTATTTGTGGCAATAAAAGACATTGCAACGGTGAATTTGTTTCAAATACCTAGTGGAAGAGAGCTTTTAGATTGGGTTTATAACCGCGCATCTGAATATGAACTAAATATGAATAGGAAAGTTACGGGCATATTGGTCGATAGCATAGGTCCGAATCTCCGAATAATTGACAGTGAACTGAATAAGTTATCAATTATGTTTGAAGGCGTTGAAATTGGAGACAATGATGTTAGAAATGTGGTGGCTTCAGTCCGAGAGACAAATATTTTTTCAGCTGTGGATGCGGTAATTGAAGGTCGTGCAGGATTGGCTATAACGGCTACCCGCAAATTGATAGAATCTGGGACTACGATATCAAATTTGGTCGCTTTGATAGCTAGACAAATCAGGCTTTTGTTGCTAGCAAAAGATCACAAAATGCAAGGATTACCTGCAGGTCAATTAGGCAAAGTATTGAAATTGTCAGGGTATCCCTTGACAAAAACTATTCAGCAGGAAGCTAGTTTCACCCATGAGCGCCTGCTACAGATACATGAAGAGCTCGTTGAGCTAGATGTACAACTCAAATCTACGCCCGTTGATGATCAAGTAGCTTTGGAGATTGCTGTCACTAAGATGGCTCTAACTTCTTATAACGGACGTTAAAAGAAGTTCATTGAGTAACTTGACTAGCGCTAATTTGTATTTCCAAGAGAAACTTTGCTGAATAAGCCAGATTTTAAGGCGCTAACAAGATCATATAAATCAGATATCTGAGTATGGAATTCTGTAGCATATTTGCCGATGTCATTTGATGTATGTGAGTCACTGGAACCAACTCCATTCATCCCTAAAATAGCTCGTACGTCTTCAGAGAATATATTTTCCTCAACGCTTCCTCGACCATTCCCAGTTTCAATGGCATCTGAAATAGAGTAAAGAGGGTTTGTACTAGCATCAAGCACCATACGTCTATATGTATTGGATTGTCTGGGTTTTCCTGGAAGATAGGCTCTTCTATAGGGGTGAGCAGCTATTATGGCGCCTCCTGCATTGTCAACAAGTTTTTTAAGGAATGCGGGGTTGTGCATACCAAATACATATCCAGTTAGTCCAAAGACTAATACATGACCGTTATCTGTAGTAACTTCGGCTCCGGGTATTACAAGAATCCCGTATTCCTTAGTCATGTCTTTAGCAATGTTAGTGTCTAAAAATCTGTCGTGGTCTGTAATGCATATACCGTCAATGCCTTTTGCCTTGGACTGGATAGTTAATTCAGGCAAAGTTAAATTACTATCGTCAGAGGCAGGGTATGTATGAGCATGCAGGTCGATGAACAAATTCACTAACCGAATTTTAATTGAGTAAAAACAAGTTTTACATTGAGTGTGGCTCATAGTCAAGGCTGAGTGGTATCGTGTCAAAGTATATGCTACACTATTTGCAGGGCCTTTGATTCACTATTAGATATCTGTTCCTCAATTTGGAGGCGAATTCACATGGTAATGAAACCAGATGATTTTACTGAGCAGGCGCAAGAAATTATTGCTCTATCTCAACAAATAGTGCAGCGGTATAACCACTCTCAGTGGGACTCTGAACATATTATGATGGCTTTTGTGGAACAAGAACAGGGTGTGGCTTCAGATGTTTTTGAATTGCTAGGAATTTCTCAAGCTCATATCAAAGAAAAGCTACATGATGTTTTGTCAAATACTCCAAGAACGGCAGATCAATCTCCGCAGATGTTTGTCTCGCCCAGATCTTCTTCTCTTTTGAGCAGGGCTAAAATTGAAGCGGATCGAATGAATGATGAATTTATTGGAGTAGAACATTTGTTGGTTGCGTTAGTGCAAGAAGATACGGGCGCGGTCAAGCAAATTGTTGAAGAATTTCAATTCGATATTGAAAGCATTTACAAAGTTTTGCAGCAAATCAGAGGAGGCCATCGGGTTACTGATCCGCGGGCCGAAAATAAGTACGGTTCACTTGATAGATTTAGTGTGGATTTAACTCGGCTCGCAAGTCAAGGAAAATTGGACCCTGTAAACGGGCGAGACTTAGAGATTTCAAGAGCCATGCAAACACTCATAAGGCGTACCAAGAATAATCCTGTTTTGATAGGAGGTGCAGGTGTTGGAAAAACTGCTGTAGTTGAGGGTTTGGCCCAACAGATTGTTGCCGGAAACGTTCCTGATGAACTTCAAAACCGACGAGTACTCTCGTTGGAGTTAGGATCCATGTTGGCAGGAGCAAAATTTCGTGGAGAGTTTGAAGAGAGATTGAAAGCAGTCATGGATGAAATTAAACAAGCTTCGGGAGAGATCATTCTATTTATAGATGAAATTCATACCGTTGTTGGAGCAGGTGCCTCTGAAGGTGCTATTGATGCCAGTAATATGATGAAGCCTGCCTTAGCGAGAGGTGAACTACAGTGTATAGGAGCAACTACAGACGCTGAATATAGGAAACACATTGAAAAAGATGCTGCTTTAGAAAGGAGATTTCAACCAGTACTTGTAGAAGAACCTAAATTGGAAGTTGCGATTGATATGCTGAGGTCGTTGAGAGCACGATATGAATCACACCATAAAGTAAAAATTAGTGACGAAGCATTGGATGCTGCTGCAAGGCTTAGCCAAAGATATATTACAGAACGTCATTTACCTGATAAGGCTGTCGACTTGATCGATGAGGCAGCAAGCAAAATCCGTATTGAATCCCAATTACTACCCAACCACCTTAAGGATAAGGAAAACCGCTTAATCCAGTTGCAAGATGAAGAAGAGTCTGCATCCCAGAGAGCTGAGTATCAAACTGCGGCTGAAATTCGTACGGAACGCCTGCGTATTAAAGATCAGTTCGACCAGGAAATGGGTAATTTATCTGAGCAAAGGAATATTGATATGACGGTAACCGCTGATGATATAGGCAAACTCATTGCGACATGGACCGGCATACCTGTGGATCGATTACTAGAGACAGAAGCTGAACGTCTTTTGTACATGGAGGAAAGATTACATGACAGGCTAATAGGACAAGAGTCCGCAGTCAATTCTGTTGCTGATGCAGTCAGGCGATCTAGGGCTGGATTAAAAGATCCTGACAGGCCCATAGGGAGTTTCATATTCTTAGGACCAACAGGAGTAGGTAAGACTGAGTTGGCTAGGGCGCTTGCCCAATACTTGTTTGACGATGAGCAAAATATGATTAGAGTAGATATGTCGGAATATATGGAACAACATGCAGTTTCTAGGCTGATAGGATCTCCACCCGGATATGTTGGATATGAAGAGGGAGGGCAACTGACGGAAGCTGTAAGGCGAAGACCATTTAGAGTTGTACTATTTGATGAAATTGAGAAAGCGCATCCAGACGTCTTCAATATACTGTTACAAATTCTCGAAGATGGAAGGTTGACTGATGGTCAAGGTAGGACTGTCGATTTCCGGCACACCTTGATTATCATCACGAGTAATTTGGGCACATCTGATTTGAGTAAACCTGCTCCAGGCTTCCGTCGTGAAACAAATCCTGAAAATGAATCTGCCAGAATGAGGACATCAATAGAGTCCCAAATAAAAAATACATTCAGGCCAGAATTCTTGAATAGGATTGACGAAATAATAATATTTGAAACACTAAGCGAGGACCAGATAAAAGAGATTGTGAATTTGATGACACATAGTGTCCAAGAGCGCTTATTAGAGCATGGTGTTCACATATCATTGACAGAAGCAGCCCAATCTTGGATAGCATTAAAAGGTTTTGATCCAGTTTATGGTGCAAGGCCATTGCGTCGAGTAATTCAACGAGAATTGGAAAATAAGCTTGCAAGGAGGATATTGGTAGGAGAATTCAGTGAAGGCGATAAAGTCACGGTGGATGTTTCCAATGATGAGTTGAATTTCGAGAGAAATATTTGATCATATATTCATGGTTGTTGGCTGAATATAAAATTTTTATGCGTATCTGAAGATATAATCACTTAGTCTAACTACTGTCTAGTTGAAGCACTGTTCCAGTCTCAAGTATAATCAGGCCCATACTAAAATATCGATATTTTGATTAGTCACAACCTAGCTTTGTACCAATTTTTAATAAAGAGGGAAGGATGTGCATAAATGAGAGCTGTTGTATACAAGGGACCTTTTCAGGTTGAAGTGGATGAAGTTCCAGATCCGAAAATTCAACATCCCAACGACGTGATTGTGAAAATCACATCGAGTTGTATTTGTGGATCTGATCTTCATATGTATGAAGGACGTACAGCTGCTGAGCCGGGGATAGTTTTTGGCCATGAAAACATGGGAGTTATAGAAGAGGTTGGGCCTGCTGTAACCGACCGCAAAGTTGGAGACAGGGTTGTAATGCCGTTCAACGTTGCATGTGGATATTGCAAAAACTGCCTTGGAGGGTTTACTGGATTCTGCATAACTGTCAATCCGGGTTTCGCTGGTGGAGCTTATGGGTATGTTGCGATGGGACCATATACTGGCGGGCAAGCCGAATATTTGAGGGTTCCTTTCGCAGATTTTAATTGTTTGCCGTTGCCTGCTGGAAAACAAAACGAAGCGGACTATGCTTTGCTTGCCGATATTTTCCCAACTGGATACCATGGTGCAGAGTTAGCTGGAGTTAAACCTGGAGAGAGCGTAGCAGTATTTGGAGCGGGCCCCGTTGGATTGATGGCGGCGTACAGTTGTTTATTACGTGGAGCTTCAGAAGTTTATTCAATAGACCATGTCCAAGA
>CEUS01049590.1_pt1 | contig 14727 bp, 14 predicted proteins | sample 427031 | NCBI WGS metagenome assembly CEUS01 (sample SAMEA2622837, study PRJEB7988) | marine metagenome | biome: marine biome (ENVO:00000447); feature: marine epipelagic mixed layer (ENVO:xxxxxxxxx); material: "saline water (ENVO:00002010), including plankton (ENVO:xxxxxxxx)" | depth 140 m | reverse complement strand
GAATCTTCAACATCGACAAATATCAGAACTGTTTCAGGGATTTTGGTAATTATTTGGCGACCCCCTGAAACATCTATTTCTAAAATTAAGTCTCTTTCTTCCTTATTATCTGGTTTGGGGGTTCCGTACATAAAGCCCAAAAATTCATTCCACTCAATAAAACCTCCTTCTTCTTTATGTTTTTTAAAGGTTGCATCATCGACAAAGAAATATGAGTCTTCTTTGTCATCTGTTCTTGGTTTTCTTGTTGTCCACGACTTGCTGACAGTCACTTTTGGGTCTCTTTTACACAGCTGGCGTACTATCGTTCCCTTTCCTGCCCCTCCTGGACCGGATATGACAATAATCAAAGGCATTTGAATTCTTTAATGTACGTCACGATTGATCTGCGAAACGTGAAATAAGCGAAGCTCGTTGTTGTGCACCTAATCCACGTAAACGACGGTTATCGCTTATGCCAATATCTTCCATGGCTCTTCTTGCTTTAACTTTTCCGAGCCTTGGTAGAGACTCCAAAACTGCTTGGACCTTCATACGACCGAGACTCTCATCTGAATCCGAACGTTCCAAAAGATCTTCAAGAGACAGGGATCCTGTTTTTAAAAGCTCTTTAACCTCGGCGCGTATCCTTCTGGCCTCAGCTGCTTTCATCAAAGCTTGTCGCCTCTGTTCATCTGTTAAAGGTGGAGGTCCGTTCATCAGATGACATAGTAGGCAATATTTTCAAAATTTGCATTTTGAAGGAAAAATTTTCAACCCAACAATTCACTTACTAATTCTTCAGCCGCATCTGTAGGGTTTTCTGCTTCTGTGATCATTCTTCCTATGACTAGGATGTCAGCTCCTCCACTAATTGCTTCGAGAGGTGTAGCTACTCTTACTTGATCATGACTTTCACTACCTGCCATTCTTAAACCAGGAACAACTCTGATCAATTTGTCAGAAAATTTTGACGTGACTTCTAGATCAGGCGCAGCACATATTATCCCTTCGCAACCAGCTTTTAAAGCTGTTTCACAGCGTGAGACAATCGTCTCTTGATTTTCTACCGTTTCGCTTGTGAGTACCGTAACCCCAAGAACACCTGGAGCCGGTAGACCTACACTTTCTGCTCCCTCTCTTAAACCTTCGACTGCAACTTTGAGCATTTCTTCTCCACCCGCAACGTGGGCTGTAACCCACCTGGCGCCTACCGAACCGACCACACGAGCTGCCTTATGGACTGTTGTCGGTATGTCATGCAATTTCAAATCACAAAAAACATCGAAACCTGCTTCGGTGAAAACTCCCACTGAGTCAGGTCCAGATGCCGTATAAAGCTCTAACCCAACCTTTACTGTTCCAAAGAAATCAAATAGAGAACCAGCTAGACGTCGGGCGTCAATCAGGTCGTCAACATCTAATGCTAGAGCAAGGCGACTTTTAACCTCGGGCGGGACATTGTCTTGTGATTCTTCACTAACCTCGAATTCTTCATCTTCGAATAGTTCATCTAGTGATTCATATTTATCTGTCATGTGCTCCTCCAATTAATTCACTGACTCTCTCAACTCCATGCTTTTTGCACCAATTTGAAATACCTGAAATAACTTTTTTGCATGCCCGCGGATCACCGAAGGTTGCAGTACCTACTTGTAGACCTGTTGCCCCGGCAAGAATAAACTCCAGTGCGTCGTCGGCGTTTGTGATACCACCAACTCCAATAATTGGTAGATCCGGGTGAGCTTCATAAGTGTCATAAACCGCCCTGACAGCTATGGGTCTTATAGCCGGACCTGAAAGACCTCCGCGTTTAGCTCCTAAAACCGGCTTTCGCGTCTCAATATCAATTTTCATTCCTAAAACTGTGTTTGCTATTACGACAGCTTCTGCTCCTGCTTTATGAGCAGCTTCTGCAATGTCAGGCAATTCAGGTGTATTTGGACTTAGCTTCGCCCATATTGGTTTATCTAATAAATTTACTGCTCCTACTACTTCTGAAATAGCTTGGACTGAATGTGAAAACAGTTTTCTTCGATCTTCCAAATTGGGACATGAAGCATTAATTTCAACAGCGACAACTTGCTCAGGCATATTTTTCAAAAGAGATGCTGCTTTCGCGAATTCTTCTACAGTAGACCCCCAAATGCTTACGACCACACGAGCATTAGCTTTTACCAATGAAGGTAACTTTTCTTCGACCCATGTTTTAACTCCGGGTCCTTGTAAACCAACGCTGTTCAACATGCCAGAAGGTGTTGGGTGAAGTCTCGGAGATGCATTTCCTTCCCATTTGTCGGCATGTAAAGATTTAACAACTATTGCGCCAAGATCCTCTAAGTTCATGTATTCGCATAATTCACTTCCATAACCTGCAGTTCCTGAAGCTGTCATTACAGGGTTTGGCAAATTAACTGACCCTACAGCTGTTGTTAGATCAACGTTTACTTCAGACCTGCGCATGATTAACTTTCTGTCATTTCTAACTTAGAAACTCCAAGGTGGTATTCCTGAAGTGATCTGACAGAAAGGGGGTACTTGTTCCAATCTTTCAGTCCTTTTACGGCAGCAAGCGCTGCAGCAGCTGTCGTCAGCAAAGGTATTCCCTCAGCTGCCGCTGCTCCTCTGATATGGTCACCATCTGCCCTGGGACCTCGACCACGAGGACTGTTTACTACAAGTTGAATTTTGCCAGATCTCATCAGCCGAACAGCATCAGTTCCTTCTTCTCCAATTTTTGCGACACGGTCAGATACCTTCACTCCATTTTCTGTCAGGTAATCTGCTGTTCCGCCAGTGGCAACTATTTCTAAGCCGAGTTCAACGAAACCTTTAGCCGCTTCAAGACCGGAACTTTTATCTCGGTCAGCAAGTGACATGAATACGGTACCTTTGGTCGGAAGAGCTCCTCCTGCTGAAATTTGCGATTTGGCAAATGCCAGTCCAGGAGTTAGATCTATACCCATCACTTCGCCTGTTGAACGCATCTCAGGACCTAAAACTGGATCAGCTTCAGGAAACCGATTAAAAGGCAGTACAGCTTCTTTTACCGATACATGATCACCCTCAACTGCTTCTATAAGTATCCCCTCTCTGCTCAACTCTTCAAGTGAGGAGCCCAGCATTACACGGCTGGCTATTTTTGCAAGCGGTATACCTGTGGCCTTAGCTACAAAAGGAACTGTTCTTGATGCTCTCGGGTTAGCTTCAATCACATAGACCTCATCACCTTTAACCGCGTACTGAACATTTATCAAACCTTTCACATCAAGAGCTTCTGCGATGCTTCGCGTGTGGCTTTCAATTAGGTTGACTACTGGACCTTTAAGGTTGGGAGGGGGTATGACACACGCACTATCTCCGCTATGTATCCCAGCTTCCTCAACATGTTCCATAACTGCACCTATGAGAACTTTTCCTTTATGGTCTCTTACAGCATCTACATCGACTTCAGTTGCATCTTCGAGGAACTGATCGATAAGCACCGGTCTTTCAGCTGACAAACCGCCTTCAATACCTAGACTTCCAAAACGAGTCATTTCCTCCATGGTCTTTTCGAGTTGGTCATCGTCGTATACGATCTCCATCGCTCTCCCTCCCAGAACATATGAAGGTCTGACCAAAACTGGGTAGGAAACTTCTTTAGCTACTTGAAGAGCTTCTTGGAAATTCTTTGCGGTGCCACCTGGGGGTTGAAGAATACCCAAATCTGAACAAAGTTGATTCCAGTTTTCTCGATCTTCCGCTCGGTCAATCGAGTCTGGACTTGTGCCTGCAATCAGTTGTGGCGGCAGTACCCCCGCTAGTTTGAGAGGAGTCTGACCACCTAATGAAACAATCACTGCTTCAGGCTTTTCTGCATCAATTACGTTTACAACGTCCTCATGAGTAAGCGGTTCGAAATAAAGTCGATCACTCGTGTCGTAATCTGTAGAAACTGTCTCAGGGTTGCAGTTAACCATCACCGTTTCATAACCAGCCTCACTTAAGGCAAAACTTGCGTGAACGCAACAGTAATCAAATTCAATTCCTTGACCTATACGATTTGGGCCTGCTCCTAAAATAATGACTTTGGGTCTGTCCGAGGAAAGAACTTCAGTCTCATCTTCCCATGTCGAATAGTGATAAGGAGTTTCGGAGGCAAATTCTGCTGCACACGTGTCAACCGTTTTGAATGTTGGCAGAACGCCTGCTTTTTCTCTTAATTCTCGTACTTTCTGTGATGTAGATTCCCATAGATAAGCAAGTTGGGAATCTGAAAATCCTAATTGTTTTGCCCTCTTCCATTCTGCTGTAGACAATTTCTGAGGGTTTTTCTTTTCAAGACTTGCTCTTTCCTCTGTAATCATAGATATTTGATCGATGAACCAAGGGTCTATAGATGTTTCTTCATAAAGTCTTTCAATCGACAATCCTCGTCGAAGTAAAGCTTCAAGTTGAAAAAGACGCTCAGGCGTAGGGACACCAACTCTGCTTATCAAAATTTCATCTTCGAGTTCAGAAAATTTTTGTTCTCCCAGGTCAGCATTAAGACCCTGTCTTCCGTTTTCAAGTGAACGAATGCCTTTCTGCAAGGACTCAGGGAAAGTCCTTCCTATCGACATCACTTCCCCTACAGACTGCATAGACGTTCCCAAAACACCTGAAGACCCAGGAAACTTCTCGAAAGTCCAACGGGGAATCTTCGTAACGACATAATCGATACTTGGTTCGAAAGATGCCGGGGTCTCTTTTGTTATGTCATTAGTTATTTCATCCAGGGTGTAACCGATAGCCAGTTGCGTCGCGATTTTCGCTATTGGAAAACCAGTGGCCTTGGAAGCTAGTGCAGAAGATCTACTTACTCTGGGATTCATTTCGATGACAACTTGTTCTCCCGTGTCTGGGTTCACGGCAAATTGAACGTTTGATCCTCCTGTCTCGACTCCAACGCGACGTAAACAAGCAAACGCAGCATCTCTCATTATTTGATATTCGAAATCAGTAAGAGTTTGCGCGGGAGCAACTGTTATTGAATCTCCGGTATGCACTCCCATAGGATCTAAATTCTCGATCGAACATATAACAACACAATTATCAGCCTTGTCACGCATTACTTCGAGTTCAAATTCCTTCCAACCTGCTATTGACTTCTCGATCAAGATTTCATTTATAGGACTGGCTTCAATGCCTCGTGATGCTATCTTTTCAAACTCTTCATTTGTCGAAGCTATTCCCGTGCCTTTTCCTCCCAAGATGTAAGCGGGTCTGATAATCACAGGGAGTTCAACCTTTTTCACAATTTCATGAGCTTCTTGAATGTTGCGTGCAACTCCTGAAGCTGGAACTCTCAAACCAATTTCAGTCATTGCAATCTTGAATTTCTCACGATCCTCTGCAGTGGCAATCGCTTCAGCATCAGCTCCGATGAGTTCAACATCGTTTTCCTCAAGGATTCCTTCTTCTGCTAGTTCACGTGCAAGATTCAAAGCAGTTTGACCGCCAAGCGTTGGCAGTAAAGCGTCAGGTTTTTCCTTTTCAATTATTCTTTTTATTACATCCATTCTTAAGGGTTCTATATAAGTGGCATCAGCAAAATCTGGGTCGGTCATTATCGTTGCTGGATTGGAATTTGCGAGTATTACTCGGTACCCCTCTTCCTTAAGCACTCGGCATGCTTGTGTGCCTGAGTAATCGAATTCGCATGCTTGCCCTATTACTATTGGTCCTGATCCTATTAAAAGAATGCTTTTGATGTCTTCCCTTTTAGGCATCAGGCATCTCCTGCTTATTTGATGGATCTAGAAGATGTTCAAATTTTTTGAAAAGATACCTACTGTCGTGAGGTCCTGGACCGGCTTCTGGATGGTATTGCACGCTGAATGCTGGAACTGTGAGACAGTTGATTCCCGCCACAGTTCCGTCGTTTAAATTTACGTGAGTTACTTCTACATCTTCAATTGAACCTTCAGCGACACAGTAATTGTGGTTTTGGCTTGTTATCTCCACGGTGCCGGTTTTTAAATTTCGTACAGGGTGATTACCTCCATGGTGTCCGAATGGAAGTTTGAAAATTTTAGCTCCTAAAGTTTCCGCCAGAAGTTGATGTCCTAGGCAGATCCCGAAAATAGGTACTTCGCCGAGAATCTTTTTGATGTTTTCTCGTGCATAACCCAAAGGTTCCGGATCGCCTGGTCCATTGGATAGAAAAACTCCGTCGGGTTCCATTTCTAAGACGACCTCTGCGGTGGTATCAGCAGGTACAACTATCACTTCCCCCAGTTCTGACAGATTTTCAAGGATGGTCGATTTTATGCCAAAGTCATAAGCGACGATCTTTCTTTCGCCACCGGTCGAAGCAACTCTGTATGTCTCACTGCAGGTAACTGTTTTTACAAGGTCTATTTTGTCAGTTCCCGGTTCATTTGCCGCAGCAACTTTTAGCTCTTCGATATCTGCAGTACCAAATGCGCCTGGCATGGCACCTAAGTTTCTGATGTGTCGAGTTAGTCGACGGGTGTCTATACCGCTAATTCCAGAAATGCCTCGTAAAGTTAGCATTTGATCAAGACTCTGTGTTGCACGCCAGTTGCTATGCCTTCGACTCAACTCTCTTACTACCACGCCTCTGCAGAAAGGCTGTGAGCTTTCGTTATCGTCAGGATTGACACCATAATTGCCTATATGAGGGTAGGTGAAAGTTATTATCTGACCGGCATAGGAAGGATCCGTTACCACTTCTTGGTATCCACTTAGAACAGTGTTGAATACGACTTCTCCCGTGACAAAACCTTCTTCGGGAGTAGCACCCATCATTTCACCGGCGAAAACCGTTCCATCCGCGAGAACTAAATGTGCTTCAACTGGCTCTACTTTTCCTCTTTTCACTGGACAGACTCTCCGTCAAAAACTACTAGATTGCCTTCGTTGATTGTGTGTCTTACACGTCCTCTTAGATTCCATCCTTCATATGGTGTGTTTGAACTTCTACTTGCCATTTTTTTCCCTGAGACTGTCCATTTCTCATCCAGGTCTATTACACAGATGTTCGCTGAGTTATTTTTCTCGATTGTCATACCGTGCCGGTTTGCCACTCCAGCTATTTGAGCTGGTTTCCAGGAAAGTAGTTCTAGTACTTCAGGAACATCTAGACCACTATGTTCAAGAGAAAGCGATAAAGCTGTTTCTAAACCAAGCATCCCCGGTGGTGCTTGATCGAATGGCATTTCCTTGGAATGTTGGCTGTGCGGTGCATGGTCTGTTGCTATGGCATCAATGGTTCCGTCTTTAAGTCCCTTTTTTATTGCCGCAACATCTGTTTCCGTTCTGAGGGGAGGGTGGACTTTGAAAACCGGATCGTAACAACTGCATGCAGAGTCTGTGAGAGTGAAATGGTGGGTGGTGGCTTCAGCAGTAACCGGCAGACCTGAAGCTTTTGCTTCTCTGACCATTTGCACAGAACCTGCAGTTGAAAGGTGTTGAAAATGAATTCTCGCCCCTGTCATTTTTGATAATGCTATATCACGCATGACCATCAATTCTTCAGCCTCGGAAGGTTGTCCAGGAATTCCTAGAAAAGAAGACCACTCGCCTTCATGCATGTAACCACCTTCAGCTAGTTCATTCACTTCACAGTGCTGGGCGAGGATCACAGGTCTTCCTAATCGGGATTGCAGACCTACGCTGTATTCCATAAGGCGGCGCATTAGTTGTGGATCCTGCACTCCTGTTCCATCATCAGTAAAAATACCTATCCCATTATCTACCAGCTCCCCCATCTGCACCATTTCTCTACCTTGCCTACCCACAGTCATCGCAGCTGACGGAACAATTTCACATGATGAACTATTCCCTAGTGTTTTAATTTGTTCAACTACTGCAAGACAATCAGTTGCAGGCTCGGTATTTGGCATTGCTACGAGTGCGGTAAACCCTCCCAATGATCCTGAACGTGCCCCAGTTTCTATGGTTTCTGCCTCTTCATTTCCTGGTTCCCTAAGGTGTACATGAAGATCCACGAGTCCTGACGTGATAATGCAACCTGAGCAATCGACTTCAATGTCTCCTTCTAGTTTTTTTCCTGTTTCAGAAATTTTTCCATCTGGATCAATAGCTACGTCTAAAGATCTTTCTCCCTTTTTGTCAAGAATCTTTCCGCCTCTTAGAACAACACCCATTATTTAACCTCATCCATTTGTGTTGATTCGTGTGGACTCAGGAGCATGAACAGAACTGCCATTCTTAAAGAAACTCCATTTGTGACTTGATCAAGAATTATCGACCGCTCATCCGTTGTGACTTCAGCAGTTATCTCAACCCCCTGATTGGTTGGACCTGGGTGCAGTATCAGTGCATCTTTGCGCAGGAGTAGGGACCTTCGTGCATTTAAACCGAAATCTTTTGCGTATTCCCTTAAAGATGGCATAAGACCTTTGCTTTGCCTCTCGGACTGCATTCGTAAAAGATAACAAGCATCTAGATCGGCAATGACGTCATCAAAAACATTTGAAACGTCAACCGGCCAGTTTTCCATAAAATCTGGTAGAAGGGTTTGCGGAGCGATAAGTGTAACTTTTGCACCTAAAGAAGTGAAAGCTAGTACGTTTGATCTGGCAACACGAGAATGTCTGATATCGCCCACAATTCCAATTGACATTCCATCTAATGAACCGCGTTGTTGTTTTAATGTATAGCAGTCCAGCAACGCTTGTGTAGGGTGCTCATGACATCCATCTCCAGCATTTACAACAGAAGCTTGGGTCCATTCTGAAACTCTTTTAGGCGTCCCAGCCATATTATGTCTGACGATTAAAACGTCCGCTCCATATGAGCTGATTACTTCCACTGTGTCACGGAGGCTTTCACCTTTAGAAAGTGACGAGGAACCTGCTGAAAATGTCAGAGTATCTGCCGACAGTCGACGTGCTGCAGACTCGAATGAGAGTCTTGTTCTCGTGGAATCTTCAAAAAATACCGACGCTACAGTTCTTCCCCGTAAAGCTGGAACTTTTGGTATAGGTCTTTTACCTATTTCTGCAAATCGATCTGTTAGTTCAAGAATCAATTCCAACTGTTCTCTAGTCATGCCTTCTATTCCTAGAAGATGCTTATTGAACATTGGAGGAATTTCGATGTCTATGCTCATTTGCGCATAACCCCTAGATCTACTCCTTCTTCAGTAACATCTACCAGTTCATCAATTCTGGTAGGCAAGTTTTTGCCGACATAATCAGGACGGATAGGCAGTTCTCGATGTCCTCTGTCAACCATCACTGCCAACTGGATTGAACGGGGACGACCAAAGTGGCAGATTGCATCAAGAGCAGCTCGAATTGTTCTACCCGTAAAAAGAACATCATCTACAAGCACTACTATTTTGCCATCTATCTGATCTGGCAGATTTGTAACTGCTTCCGGAACAACTGGTCGTAAACCAATATCATCTCTGTGTAAAGCTACATCTAAGCAGCCTGAATCTACTGCTCGTCCCTCGATCTCTTCCAATTCTCTTGCTAGGTTTTGGGCGAGTTCAACTCCACCTGTCTGAAGGCCAACCAAAAGTATTTCATCTAGACCTTGATTTTTTTCAATTATCTCATGAGCCATTCGACGTATAGCTCGCCTCATATCGTCTCGATTCATCACACGAGCGCTTGGAACAAAAACACCCCCGAAAGGGGGCGTCATACGTCTTTCTCGGTCGGCCATAGGCCTTTTTCTCCTTGATCCGTATGGGCCTCACTGGACCCGTTTGACGGCCAAGCACTACCATATACGCGCTAGGTAATGTTTGCATATTAATACTTGCAATAATTTAGTTAGTTGTATCAAGATTCTATGTGGATGTTAAGCAGGTACGAATTTTCATCTAACTTGATCTGCGATTTCAGAAAGTAGCCCGTTTACAAACCTCTTTGAGTTCTCTGTTGAATATTCGCCAACCAATTCAACTGCTTCATTTATGACTGTGGCTATAGAGGTTTCAGGAAAGTTTATTAGTTCAAGTACTGCAATTCTGAGCACAGCCCTATCGATGACAGGCATTCGTTCTATACTCCAGTCTTCTGCATTTTTTTCAAGCAGCGAATCGATCGTTTCTTGGTTTTCTTTTATTCCGAGAATTAATTCATGGACGTAACTCTCAGCTTGGACTGGCTGCTCGTTTAGAACTTCTAGATTTTCTCTCCCTTGAGCTTCTGCTGAGTAGAGGATACCTAGTGCAGTTTCCCTGTCTTCACGCCTTGATCCAAAACTGCTACTGGAAGCTGAAGGCATTAATCATCCTCCTGAACATGTAATTACATTAAACACGGTTTAGGTATTCGCCGGTTCTAGTATCAATTTTTACTTTTTCATTAGGTTCAACGAAAAGTGGAACCTGAACAACTAACCCCGTCTCAAGGGTTGCTGGTTTTCTAGCTCCAGAAACCCTGTCGCCTTGAACTCCAGGTTCAGTTTGAGAAATTTCCAGCTCGACTGCTGCTGGCAATTCAACTCCCACTATTTCGCTTCCGAACATTAACATCTGTGCTTCGCTCTGTTCTGCCAAATAGTTAACAGCTTCTCCAAGGGTTTTAGGCTCTATGGATATTTGCTCAAAAGACTCAGAATCCATAAACACATAATCGTTGCCATCTCTATAAAGCAACTGCATTAAACGTTTGTCTATTATCGCTCGTTCGACTTTTTCGCCTGCTCTGAATGTTCTGTCTACAACCACACCATTTTGCACACCTCTCAAAGTGGTTCGCACAAAAGCATGACCCTTACCTGGTTTGACATGTTGGAACTCGACGACTTGATACAGCTCGTTGTCAAGCTCAAGAGTCATTCCGTTTTTTAATTCGTTTGTAGTTATGACAGGCATTTTCTTTTCTCTTAAATGTTTAGATTACTTTTGGCGAATGTGTAAGGAACTCGCATCCATCTTCATTCACAATTACGGTATCTTCCCATCTGACTCCCCCAATCTCTGGCAAGTACACTCCAGGCTCAACTGTTACTACCTGTCCAGAACGGAGGATGTCCGTCGAAATTCCGGAAAGTGTGGGAGCTTCGTGGATATCAAGCCCTACACCATGTCCTGTCCCATGGGTGAAAGCTTCCTCCATACCTGCTTGCTTTAATACTTCCCTGCAGGCTGAGTCAACTTCCGCATTTTTAATCCCTTCTTTCACTGTTGCTAAACCTGCTTTTTGTGCTTCTAAAACAATCTCAAGCATTTCAGCTGGCTTTCCTGTTCCGGTTCCCCCTATTCGGGTCGAGCGAGTCATGTCAGATCTGTAACCTTTGTATAGGGCTCCCATGTCACAAACTACAAGGTCTCCCTCGGAAAGAACTCTGTCTCCAGGCCTCGCATGAGGACGGGCACTATTAGAACCTGTGGCAATGATTGTCTCAAAGGCGGTTCCGTCAGCTCCAAGCTTTACCATCGTTTCGTCTAATGAGGTAGCGATTTCTTTTTCGGTTACTCCTTCCTCAAACATGGACCAAATTTCAGATAACGCTTTGTCGGCGATTTCCGCGGCGGTTTTCATTAGAGCTATTTCGCCTTTGTCTTTGATCTGTCTTAGGTCTTCGACGAGTCCTTCGGTGAATACCAGATCTGAATTTTCGAGAGTTTTCTCCAATTGTTTCATTTTTGACCATGAGACTGATTGGGCTTCAAGTCCGACAGTTCTCGTTTCTCGGGCTATGGTTTGTAGTCTTTCGGACTGTTTTGATCCAACCATTTCAACTTCAATTTGTGCCCCTGATTTCTCAACTTCTTCAATGGCTTGCTCTCCATAGCGACCGTCAACTAAAAGCAAAGCCTTTTTGGAATCAACCCATAGCAAACCGGCAGAACCTGTAAATCCCGAAAGGTAGTAGATATTTGTAAGTGAGGTGACTAGAAGCGACTCACATCCTGCGGAACTGAATTTCTCAATGAGTCTTGAAAGGCGACCCTGCATATCGAAATCAACATTAACTTTTTTCATTTTTAACCATGCCTGCCATAGCGTTAATTGCTATTTCATAACCTTGTGCCCCGAATCCAGCAACGGTACCTGAGCTTACCGGTGCTACAACAGAGGTGTGTCTCCATGGTTCCCTAGAAGCCGGATTTGAGATGTGTAATTCTATGACTGGTCCTTCGAAAGTCGCTAAAGCATCATGAATTGCCCATGCATAATGCGTGAATGCGCCAGGGTTGATGATTATTCCTGAACATCTTTCCCGTGCTGCATGGATCGCGTCAATTAGTTCACCTTCATGATTTGATTGAAAATGCTCTAGTTGAAGTCCGATTTTCGCTGCACTGCTTACAGACATTTCAACATGCTCGTCTAAAGTTTCCTGACCATATGTTTCCGGTTCTCTTTCTCCTAGAAGATTTAAATTTGGTCCGGACAAAAGCAAAATTATAGGTTCTTTCATCTCTTCCTCACTTTGCGAATTCATCTAACTTTTTCAAGGGTTTCTTTTATCGAGATTTCTTCTACACCTCTTACAATTTCTAGTCCTTCTGGACCATCCAAAATAAAGGTATAACCATCTAATGCTTTTTTATCACGTGTCATTGCAGATAGTAGATCTTGATCATCAATTACTGAAGGTACAACAGTAGGAAGATCATAACTTTCGATAACTCTACGATGTTCTAAAACTCTGTCGTTGTCTATCCGCCCTAATGTATGTGCAAGTTCAGCAGCGTAAATGAGCCCTATTGCTACTGCCTCTCCATGCTTTATTCCATAATTACCCACACTCTCTATCGCATGACCAAGAGTGTGACCGTAGTTAAGTAATGCTCTCTTACCTTGTTCTTTTTCATCTTGATTAACTATTTCAGCCTTTATTTCGACTGCTCTTACTATTCTGTCTTTCATCTCCATTTCACTTAGTAAATCACCAGTCAAGAAATGGTACTTCGCGAGTTCACCGAGACCAGAACGTAACTCTTGTTCTGGCAATGTTTCTAAAGTGTCGAGATCGCATATTACACCGGATGGCTGCCAAAAAGCCCCCACCAGATTTTTTCCCTCGGGGAGATTAACTCCAGTTTTACCACCAACTGCAGCGTCAATCTGAGCTAGAAGCGTTGTGGCTACATGAACAACTGCGACTCCCCTATGATAAGTTGCTGCAGCAAATCCGGCGACGTCAGTAACGACTCCACCTCCTACACCTACGACTACATCAGCTCTCGTAAGACCCCATTGGGCGAAAGCACTGCATAATTGTTCAATTGTTGTTAAGGATTTAGCTTCTTCACCATCATCAATTTCGAAGATTTTTTGTTCAATCCCAGTTTGAATGTTTACGCCAATTTTTTTTTGGGTGACAATCGCGGCGCGATTGGAAATAGCGGGTAACAGAGAAGGCAACCTGTCCAAAACTCCATTTCCAACAATTACCGGATATGTGACTCCGCTGTTTAGCTCTAATTGAACTTCATTCATTTTCTACACCTAAATGAGACTTTAAACTATCGAACAATAACTCAGAAACATTTGAGGGTTTCATGTTGCTTGTGTCTATTTCTATATCTGCTAAATCTTCGTAGAGACTTGCTCTTTCTTCGTCTAGCTGTGTAAGAACTTCCAAGGGGTCTTTACCTTTTAAAAGTGGTCTGAGAGAATGCCTACTTACACGCTTCACCAACGCTTCTATATCTGCACGAAGCCAGACAACAAGGGACTCTTCTTTCAGTAATTTCCGGTTTGAGGTTCTTTCAACAATGCCACCACCAGTTGAAATCACCAATGGATCGAGACTCGAAATTTTTGATTTAAGCGCTTGTTCCTCAAGATCGCGGAAAACTTTTTCTCCCTTTTCTTCAAAAATTACTCCTATGCTACGTCCAGCCCGATTGGCTATTACTACGTCCAAATCCACATGACCAAAATCCATCAGACTTCCCAGTAACGGTCCAATCGTAGATTTGCCTGAACCCATATGGCCCACCAATGTCACATGTTGAAGTTTTGCTTTAGACATCTACCTAGATTACCTATTTGCAGGGACCCATCTGAAACGAATAGTTGAAATGTTTATGATTCAACTTTTATTTGATTTCTTTCAAAGCTGCTTTTCTCATAGCTGCCACTGGCGCTTGTTCACCTGTCCAAAGTTTAAATGCCCTCGCTGCTTGGAAAATCAGCATAGATAAACCTCCATAAGCTTCAACACCTCGACTTCTAAGTGCTTCCAACCATGGAGTTGAAATTGGATGATAGATCAGGTCGACAGCTAATTGTCCTTTGGACAATAAAGCTGGTTCTATAGGAAATTTTTTTCCATCTTGAGCTTGTGACATACCTATTGGTGTTGCGTTTATTATCAGGTCAGCCTCTGTCGCGACTGCAGAAAACTCACTCTCCTCTAGATATCTTCCAACTGGACCAGCCAACTCGACGGCATCAAGACCTTTAGCTTTGCTTCTGTTTATAACTGCAATATCTTCTGCTCCTGCTTTCCCTAAGGAGTGAATTATTGATCTAGCTGATCCGCCTGCACCTATTACTAAAATCTTCTTTTCAGCTACATCCATTCCAGAGTCATGGTCTAAGGCGTCTAGAAAACCATCCCCATCGGTGTTGTAGCCTTTAAGCTCTCCTCCGTCATTAACTACACAGTTAACTGCCTCTAAGGTTTTAGCGCTGTCACTTACTCCATCAAGCAAGCTACAAATCTTTGATTTGTGTGGCATAGTCACAGAGAGACCCGCTATTCCTAAAGCTCTAACTCCTTCAATAGCATTTGCAAGTTCAGCTTCCGGCGTTT
>CEUS01046097.1_pt1 | contig 14730 bp, 12 predicted proteins | sample 427031 | NCBI WGS metagenome assembly CEUS01 (sample SAMEA2622837, study PRJEB7988) | marine metagenome | biome: marine biome (ENVO:00000447); feature: marine epipelagic mixed layer (ENVO:xxxxxxxxx); material: "saline water (ENVO:00002010), including plankton (ENVO:xxxxxxxx)" | depth 140 m | reverse complement strand
AAAAAATGTAACAAACCGAACGAGAAAGGTTACCTAAATAAACTGGAATAAGTCTGATTCGGCATTAAGTAATATTATTTTTGACCTAACTCTCGTGACATTTTTTTCGCTTGTTTAAGTACCAAATTCGAAACTATCTTTTTCGTTGTTTTATCCGGAAACCTGTAACTAGGGCCATGAACATGCAGCGCACCAATAACATTTCCATCTTTGGAAAAAACGGGGGCTGCAACAGAATTAATTCCCTCGGAGAACTCTTCAATGCACCAGCAAAAGCCTTCTTCTCGAATTTTTTCTAAACGGTGTAAAACCTCAATCTTGTTTGTAACCGTATTCGTTGTATATCTTTCCAATTTTCTATCTAAAAATCTCTCAACAATTTCAACAGGCAAATGAGCTAATGACACTAACCCTGATGGGACTACATGCATTGGAAGTCGTGTACCTGTCCAATCACGTATTTGAACTGGGTTAGCGCAATTAACCTGTCCCACATACTGAACTTCATAACCACTAGGAATTGAGAGACCTGCATTTTCAAACAATTTTTCTACCAAATTAACCATATGAGGTCTCGCCATAGCTAGAAGGGTTTCACTTTGGTTTGACTGAGTAGCCATTTGAAGAATTCGAGGACCAAGTTTGTACTCATAGCTACCGGCTACTCGCTCTATTGCATCTGATTCTTCTAGAGCTGATAACAAACGTGCAACAGTTGATGTCGGTAATCCCACACGTCTTGATAAATCAGTTATTCCTCCAGCTTTTTCTGACAATTCTCTGAGAATTTGGAAAGCCCTATCAATGCTTTGAACTTTAGACATGTGTGCCTTTTTAGTGTAAAAATTAATTTACCGCCATACGGGAAGAAAATCGCAAAACATGAATTTTAGCTACCAAAATGTTAAATTGTAGATAATTATAGATAATAAAGCGTTCCCGCATTATGGAAAATTATTTTTAGTTGGATCGGAGTTCAAATGAGCGAAGAGATGAACGATTCTGAAATTGAAGATATAGACCTTTCAAGTCTTTCTGATGATGATCTAGTTGCACAAATGCATGATGACCTGTATGACGGTTTGGGTGATGAAATCGGAGAAGGAACCGAAATTTTCTTGTCAAGAGGTTGGGACGCGAAAAAAGTCCTTGACGAAGCTCTGGTCGACGGAATGAAAATTGTCGGTGAAGATTTCCGCGACGGAATCTTATTTGTTCCTGAGGTTCTATTAGCCGCAAATGCAATGAAAGTTGGGATGGCGATTCTCCGCCCTCTTTTGGCTGAAACAGGGGCAGAACCTATTGGAAAAGTAGTTATCGGAACCGTCAAAGGAGATATCCACGATATTGGTAAGAACCTCGTTGGAATGATGCTCGAAGGCGCTGGATTTGAAGTAATTGATTTAGGAATTAATACTGACGTGGAAGAATTTCTCGGTGCTTTGGATGAGCACAAGCCAGATATCTTAGGTATGTCAGCTCTTTTGACTACTACGATGCCTTACATGAAAGTAGTTATTGAAACTCTCGAGGAAAAAAGTCTCAGAGAGGAATATCTCGTGATCGTAGGTGGTGCTCCGCTAAATGAAGAATTTGGCGAAGCAATAGGGGCAGACGCCTATTGCCGTGACGCAGCAGTAGCTGCTGATACAGCTAAAAAACTGATATCTGAACGTAGAGCAGCTGCTTCTGCTTAATTCCTGATTATTGATCCATTGATGTCAACCCAGGATAAGACTCTAATTATTGCTTGTGGGGCCTTAGCACGCGAATTATCTGAAGTAATTTCCATCAACAATCTCAAACACATAGAGGTTGAATGTCTACCCGCTTCCTACCACAATTCTCCTGAAAAGATACCGGTTGCTTTGGAAGAGAGAATTCAAAAAGCGTTAAATGATTATGACCAAATTTTCGTAGGATATGCAGATTGTGGGACCGGAGGAAAAGTTGACAAAATTTGTGAAAAATTTGGATTAGAAAGACTTTCCGGAGCTCACTGTTACGAATTTTTTGCCGGTAGAGATAATTTTGCAAGCATTCAAGAAAATGAAATCGGCTCTTTTTACTTAACTGATTTTCTTGTCAAACACTTCGAAAGACTGGTTGTAAAAGCACTGTGGCTGGATACACACCCAGAACTTCTAAATGAATACTTTGGCAACTACACACAAGTGGTTTATCTAGCTCAAACGAATGATCCGCAACTTGAAGAACAAGCTAGGGAGTCTGCAAAAAAACTAGGTTTAGATCTTGTTGTTTTAAGAACTGGTTATGGTGATTTTGAGACAGAGATAATTTCATTACAGAATAATCACAAAGAATCTCAATTAAGTAAATCAACCAGAGAATAGTTTAATTAAATGGGCACGAAACTTATAACAATTTACTGGCGTGATATACCTGCTCAAGTAACAGCCCAAAATGGGCGTAAACGTGAAAAAGCGCTTCTAGATGCACGTTTCCAACATGCTATAGATCGCGCTGCTGCAGTCGCGGGTCTAACCGATACTGATAGCTATATTGCTCAATGGAACAGAAAAACAATTGACTGTGATGACGAAATGGCTTCAATTGTTGCGAAAGAAGCTGCCGCTATAGAAAAGGCCTACCCAGTTGAGAGACTTGAGGGACTTGTAAAACAGGGCGGTGTTGAAACAAGTACAAATGATGTCATCACCTAAAGGAAGAAAATGACTCAGACAATAATTAGTTCAGCTTCTAAAGAAGTAGTTATAGGCTTTGGCCAACCTTTTGTAATGATAGGAGAAAGAATCAATCCGACTGGTCGAAAACTTCTCGCGGAGGAAATGAAAAATGATGATTTTAGTCGAGTCGAAGCAGATGCTATTGCACAAGTAGAAGCAGGCGCCCACATGCTTGATGTAAATGCTGGAATACCACTTGCAGATGAACCCGCTCTGCTTGCAAAAGCCATTCAAACTGTTCAAGCCATAACCGACGTTCCTCTTTCTATAGATTCATCGATCATTGAAGCTCTAGAAGCTGGAATTGCTGTGTATGAAGGAAAACCTTTGATTAATTCTGTTACCGGTGAAGAAGAAGTGCTCGAAAGGGTTCTTCCTCTAGTGGCTTCCAGAGAAGCTGCTGTAGTTGCAATATCAAATGACGAAACAGGTATTTCTGAAGATCCAGAAGTTAGATTTATGGTCGCAAAAAAAATCGTAGAAAGAGCTGCAGATCATGGAATCCCTGCTCATGATGTGGTAGTCGATCCGTTAGTCATGCCAATCGGAGCAATGGCAAATGCAGGAAATCAAGTCTTTACTTTAGTCAGACGTCTCAGGGAAGAACTTGGGGTAAATACTACTTGTGGAGCTTCTAATGTGAGTTTCGGACTTCCTAATAGACATGCAATTACAGGCGCTTTTTTGTCTATGGCTATTTCACATGGCATGACTTCAGCAATCATGAACCCACTTCATGGTGAAGTACGAACTGCTATTCAGGCAGCTGACGTTCTCTCTGGACAAGACGCTAACTGTGCCGCATGGATAGAAACTCATCGCGAATCTGATGCTCCCGCTAGAACTAGAAGAACTGGACGTAGAAGAAATCCGACTTAAACCAAAAGAAATACGACCTTATGGAAATTGAAAAAAGAGAGAGCCTAATTGTTTTTACACCATCTGGCCATCGCGATTACTTTGAAAATGGCTTAACTCTTCTTGAAGCTGCGAGAAAACTCGGTGTAGATATTGATTCAGTTTGTGGCGGACGCGGAATTTGTGGTCGTTGCCAAATTGAACCAACTTTCGGTGATTTTGCCAAACACAAAATCACTTCATCCGAAAACAATATAAGCGCTCAAGGTGATGCTGAAACTAAATACAAAGGGCGGAAAAAACTTGAAAAAAATAGGCGCCTTTCTTGTTCAGCTAAAATTCTTGGTGATCTCGTAGTCGATGTTCCGCCAGATAGTCAAATACACAAACAGGTTGTTAGAAAAACTGTAGATTTGACAGATTTGCAGATAGACCCAGTTATTTCTTTACATTTCATAGAAATAGAAAACCAAAACAATAAACCTTCTTCAGATCAACTAATTAACCACTTGAAAGAACAATGGGAGTTGGAAGATCTAAAAAACGAAATTGTTGGGATCCCGGCACCAAGTTCTGATGGAACTTTCACAGCAATAGTTAGAGATAAAAAATCAGTCATTTCAGTATGGCCAGGCTTTCGAGATCAAATCTTTGGAATTGCGATCGACGTCGGATCAACAACCATTGCAGGTCATCTATGTGATCTACTTTCGGGTGAAGTTCTTTCTAGCGCCGGAATCATGAACCCTCAGATTCGTTTTGGAGAAGATTTAATGAGCAGAGTTTCATACGTAATGATGAACGAAAACGGCAAAGAAGAATTAACTGAAGCCGTCCAAGGAGCAATAGACGACCTTGTAGGTGAACTATGCGATAATTCGAATACAAAACGTGAAGATGTCTTTGAGATCACATTGGTTGGAAATCCAATAATGCACCACCTATTTCTTGGTTACGACCCAACAACTTTAGGTGTAGCTCCTTTTACATTGATTGAAGACAAAGCTATAGACATTCCTGCTAGCAATTTGTTTATTAACGCAAATGAAGCAACACGCGTTCATGTACTACCGTGTATCGCCGGACATGTTGGAGCCGATACTGCTGGTGTTCTTCTCGCAACCAAACCACAATTAAATGATGGGATTAATCTGGTAGTAGATGTCGGCACAAATGCAGAAATCATATTGTCTGGAAAGGGAAGAATTCTGGCAGCTTCAAGTCCTACTGGACCTGCTTTCGAGGGCGCACAAATCAGTAGCGGTCAAAGAGCAACTCCAGGTGCAATAGAACGAGTCAGAATTAATCCTGAAAATGGAGAAGCTCGTTTTAAAGTAATTGGAGTAGATGCATGGTCGGATGAAGAAGGTTTTTCAGATGAAATTATAAAAACTGGTGTTACGGGAATCTGTGGCTCAGGAATCATAGAAGTGGTTGCGGAGTTACTTTTAGCAAGATTAATGACTATTGATGGTGTTATCGGAGGAGATGGAACGAATCCTTCAGAATATGTAGAATCTGATGGAAGAACTTTTTCTTACGTCTTATATGAATCTTCTGAAATTGGAAAAAGAATCCTTATTACTCAAAATGACGTAAGAGCAGTTCAGTTGGCAAAAGCGGCACTTTACGCTGGTATTAGACTTTTAATGGACTATCTAGAAACTGATCAAATCGACTCAATACAACTAGCAGGTGCATTTGGCAGCCATATAGATACCATGCGAGCCACAGTTCTTGGGCTTATCCCTGACTGTGAGAAAGAAAAGGTTTCTTCAATAGGCAATGCGGCAGGATCTGGAGCCCTAATGGCGCTACTTTCAAATGAGTCACGTAGTGAGATCCAAAAAACTATTAACAACATCGAAAAGATCGAGATTGCAACAGAAACTGCTTTCCAAGAACATTTTGTTGAAGCTATGGCTATACCTCACAAAACGGCGGAATACCAGTTCCTTGGTTCATATGTTGACCTGCCTCCAAAAAACGAAACAACTTCACTAAAGAGAAATAGACGTACAAAAAGAAAGAAAACAGATGACTGAAAAACCTTCAAGAAGAAGAACTGGAGGAAGGGAAGCACGACGAGCCGCGCGAGAAGAAGCTATTGCGGGCAATTCAAACCCCTATTTAACTCGCATGATTCCTCCTTACGAAATCATGTCCGACGATGGTCTGGAGTTAATTGAAAACAACGCTGACATCATTCTTGAGGAAGTTGGAATTGATTTTCGTGATTATCCTTCTTCGCTGGAAATTTTAAAGACTGCTGGTGCAGAAATAGATGGTGAGAGAGTTAGATTCCCCAAAGGGATGTGTCGAGAAATCGTCACTAAATCCGCACCTTCAACTTATATACAACATGCTCGCAATCCTTCAAAAAGTGTTCAAATCGGAGGAAACGCAACAGTGCTGGTACCCGCCTATGGGTCACCCTTCGCTTTTGATCTCGACAATGGTCGCCGTTACGCGAACATTGAAGATTTTCGCAATTTTGTAAAACTCGCTTACATGACTCCGCATTTGCATCATTCCGGTGGAACTGTGGTCGAACCCGTCGATATTCCTGTGAGCAAAAGACATCTTGACATGGTCTACTCCCATTTAAAATTTAGCGATAAGCCCTTTATGGGATCAGTCACGGCACCCGAACGAGCACAGGATTCAGTTGCTTTAGCTGAGATGGTTTTCGGAAAAAGCTTTCTAGATGAGAACACTGTCATCACAAGTCTCATTAATGCTTCATCTCCAATGTGCTGGGATGCGACAATGCTTGGAGCTGCAGAAGTTTACGCTCGCGCAAATCAAGCGACTGTAATTAGTCCGTTTATTGTTGCAGGTGCTATGGCCCCAGTAACAGTTGCTGGTGTAGCCGCACAAACACTTGCAGAAGCACTAGCCGGAATGACATTTATACAATTAATCAACCCAGGAGCTCCTACAGTCTTTGGGTCTTTTGCAATGTCTATGTCCATGCAAACTGGTGCTCCAACATTTGGCACTCCAGAACCAGCTCTGATGTTGTACACAATGGCTGCCCTTGCACGTCGACTAGGGGTGCCATTTCGTTCAGGGGGTAATCTTTGTGCCTCAAAAATTCCTGACGCTCAAGCAGCGTCAGAGAGTATCTCTACGTTCATTCCGGCAATTTTAGGGGGAGTTAACTTTATGCTTCATTCTGCCGGATGGCTGGAAGGTGGACTTTCTATGGGATACGAGAAATTTATAATTGATGCAGACCAATGTGGTTTAGCAGCAAATCTCGTCAAAGGTGTAGATCTCTCAGAAAACGGTCAAGCACTAAACGCAATTAAAGAGACAGGACCTGGGCAACATTTCTTGGGTTCTGAACACACTCTCGCAAATTTTGAAAAAGCTTTTGCCGTTTCGGAAGTCGCAAACAACGACTCATATGAACAATGGTCAGAAGAAGGCAGTCTTGACACTGCGCAAAGAGCAAACGCCATTTGGAAAAAAATGTTAAATAATTATGAACCCCCACCACTTGACGATTCGATTGATGAAGCCATGCTTGATTTCATAGCAAAACGTAAAAGTGAATTGCCTGACGAATTTGCATAATTTCATATCCCACATTGTGGGAATCTTTCCCACTTTGCGGTATAACAGTTAAGATTATTATTCTTAAACATTTGGTCGTCGTGAGGTGGTCGTCATGTCTTTTCCTTCAGATCTAGAGATCGCACGTAAAGCAGAATTGAAACCTTTAAATGTCATTGCCAATGAGTCCGGCATACCTGAAGACTCTTTGGAAATCTACGGAGAAGGCGCTGCAAAAATAAGACTTGATGCGATTGAATCCATGGCAGAAAAACCAAAAGCAAAATACGTAGTAGTTACGGCCATCACACCGACACCTTTAGGCGAAGGTAAAACGACAACAACTGTTGGGCTTGGACAAGGGTTCTCTCATATTGGAAAGCGCGCAACTATCGCTATCCGTCAACCATCTCTGGGGCCTACCTTCGGTATCAAAGGAGGAGCTGCAGGTGGAGGATACGCACAAGTCGTACCAATGGAACTTTTCAACTTGCATCTGACAGGTGACATGCACGCAGTCACAGCTGCACACAACATGTGTTCAGCTATGCTTGATTCTCACCTTTTCCATGGCAACAATCTGGGACTCGATATCCACAACATCACTTGGAGACGGGTAATAGATATAAATGATCGGTCACTAAGAAATGCAACAATCGGACTTGGTGGTCGTTTAGACGGCATCCCTCGTGAGACTGGTTTTGACATAACGGCTGCTTCTGAGGTTATGGCCGCATTAGCATTATGTACCTCATTAGAAGATTTAAGAAAGAGAATGGGTCGCATAGTTGTCGGATACGACAAAGAAATGAATCCGATTACAGCTGAAGACATCGAAGTTGCGGGAGCGATGACAGTGCTCCTAAAAGAAGCAATAAAACCAAATTTAATGCAAACACTTGAAGGGACACCTGCTCTTGTGCACTGCGGACCGTTTGGAAATATCGCAACTGGAAATTCTTCAATAATTGCAGATCAAATAGGAATCCACACAGGTGATTTCCTCCTAACTGAAGCAGGTTTTGGAGCAGATATGGGAGCAGAGCGTTTCTTTAACATCAAATGCCGATACTCGGGAATGGCTCCTGACGCCGCTGTTCTGGTCGCGACAGTTAGAGGTCTTAAAGCACACTCGGGAAACCATCGGATCGTAGCTGGGAAACCCCTACCTGAAGCGCTATTAGCTGAAAATCCTAATGAAGTGCATGAAGGTGGAGCGAACCTAAGAAAGCAAATCGAAAATGTTCGAATTCACGGAGTTAGTCCCGTGGTCGCTATTAACCGTTTTCCTGAAGACCATGATGCTGACTTAGCTGCAATCGCTGAAATAGCTAGAGAAAATGGTGCACGATGTGCCATAACTAGTCATTTTTCAGAAGGTGGTGCAGGTGCAAGCGAACTAGCAGAAATGGTCGCAGAAGCTACGGAGGAAAAATCTGATTTTTCTGTCTTGTATCCCGACGAAATGAGCATTGAAGAAAAAATCAGAACGGTAGCAACTAAAGTTTACGGCGCGGACGAAGTTGAACTTTCACCTACTGCTTCCAAACAAATTAACTCATATACCGAAAATGGTTTTGGTGACCTTCCGGTATGTATTGCCAAAACACATTTGTCTATTTCTTCTGATGCTTCTCTCAAAGGCGCCCCGACCGGATGGAACTTGCCTGTAAGAGAAATAAGAGCTTCAGTTGGGGCAGGTTTCGTTTATCCGATATGCGGTGAGATGCGCACGATGCCAGGCCTAGGTAAATCCCCAGCTGCCGCTGGGATAGATATTGACGAAAATGGTGAAATAGTTGGGCTTAGTTGAAATGGGGTCCAATCAGAAAGCAAATAATGGTCGTGGGGAAAAATCCACTCAGCTAAGACTTATTGACGGAATGACATATGAGTTGATTCCACTAAAAAATGTTTATGAACAAGCAGAATTTCTGCCGCAAGCGTCAACAATCTCAATAACATGCTCACCTGCAAAAAATATCGAAGCAACACTTGAGCTTTGTGAAAATTTTTTGTCAAAAGGGCATGAAACAATTCCTCATTTTGCAGCTCGAATGGTTGAAAGTGAAGAACATGTAACTCGCATCGTTAAACGAATAGAGGCGCTTGGTATAAAAACTGTCTTTATTATTGGCGGAGATGCTGATCAGCGTGGACCCTTCACTGATGCGCCTGGTTTACTCAACTCCTTTCTTGACAAAAATCCAAAAATCGAAACTGTTGGGATTGGTTCATATCCAGATGGTCATCCTTCGATCCCTGAAGCAGCACTAGCAGAATCTCTGATCAGAAAACAAGAAATGATTTATGAAAGCAACCTAAATGGCTACATGGCAACACAAATGTGTTTCGAAGCAGAAACAATTTCCGGCTGGTTGGAAAACTGCAGAAAATCTGGAGTGACACTTCCTTGTCATCTAGGTCTACCAGGAGTTGTAGATATGAAGAAACTGATTAACATTTCTCTTCGGCTAGGCGTGGGTGTTTCCACTCGTTACCTAAAGAAAAATCGTAAATCTGTTTTAAAGCTTCTTTCAGCTCGTGGTTACAACCCGAACAAATTAATTGTTCCAATTTCTAATCATGCTGATGAATTAGATATTGCAGGAATACATTGCTTTACATTTAACGCTGTTGAGTCGACTACTAATTGGCGCACAAAGGCAATAAACCGTTTAATTTAATTTTGATGACCTGCTAAGTGGTTTTCATGCTGTGAATGCGCAAAAATTAGGTATGCGGAAAAAATTTCCTAAACTACTTTCCCAAGGCACTTTAGGTCATATGCAATTGCGTAATCGTATTGTCATGCCTGCTATGGACCAAAATAATTGCACTGAGGATGGCTTAATAAGTGAAAAAACACTTCAACATTATGAAGAGAGAGCCGAAGGCGGAGCAGGCCTATTAATTCTCGAAACTTCAGCAGTCAAATGGCCTGATGGGGCGACTTCTAAACATCAACCCTCTCTTTCAGATGATCGAGTCATACCGGGGCTTACAAAACTTGCGGAACGCGTTCACAAATATGGAGCGAGTATGATCGTTCAAGCCTGCCATCATGGAAGAATCTCTGGGCTCGATATTTCCCGTGATGTTCCTGTTCTCGTTCCTTCGATGCCGATCCCTTCTATTGATAATTTAGGCATGACTATCAATACGACAAATGATGAGCTGTTGAAAATGGCAACTCTTACTGATGGAAAATTGCCTAACTTTAAAGAAGCTTCCGCAGAAGAGTTGCAAGAAATAATCCAGGCATTCGTTGATGCTGCTTTAAGAATCAAAAAAGCAGGTCTTGACGGTATTGAAATTCACGCTGCCCACGGCTATCTAATCTCAACTTTTCTTTCAAAAGCTTGGAATAGACGAGACGATGAGTGGGGTGGATCACAAGAAAAACGAGCAAACCTATTAAGACAAATAGTTAAAAAAGTTAGGGAAAATTGTGGTTCTGATTTCGCGATTGTCGTGAGAATAGATGGTCAAGAATATGGAATTGAAAATGGAATAACTGTCGAGGAAGCTTCAGCTACCGCAGTTATTGCTGAGAAAGCAGGAGCAGATGCAATTCATGTTTCTGCTATTTCATCATCAGGAACTGGGGTGGGCTTTACCGATGGTCCTTTACCGTGGGAGAAATGTCAATACTCTAAATTTGCTGGAAGGATCCAATCTGTAATCAACATTCCGGTAATTGCCGTTGGTCGAATAGAACCTGAAGATGCAGAAGAACTTATTTCGAATGATGTCTGTGGATTTGTTGCAATGGGGAGGCAGTTGCTTGCTGATCCTGAACTACCGAATCATCTGATCAACGGAGCTCCCGAAAAAATTCGTCCTTGTATAAATTGTTTCGTATGTGTAGCTCAAAACTTTTGGAATGGTGAGCCTGTTTGTGCCGTCAATGCACGTTTAGGAAATTATGGAACAAAAATCGAAAACGCTGAAAAGTCAAAAAATGTTGTGATAGTTGGAGCAGGACCTGCAGGTTTGGAATGCGCTCGAATAGCTTCAAACAGAGGTCACAAAGTGACTCTGCTTGAAAAAATGGAGACTTTGGGAGGAACAACTCTATTTTCTTCACTAACCACTCCCAAGAATGGAGATCTGATCAATTGGTTTGAAACGGTGCTGAATGATAGTGAGGTGATAATAAAAAAGGGTTTTGTTGCCGACACTGAATCAATAATGTCTTTTCACCCAGATTCGGTCGTAATCGCTACAGGCTCAGATACTTCAAATAGCGGTCTCAAAGGTTCCGAACTTAAACATGTCATGACGAGAGATCAATTAAGATCACTTTTGCAAAAAACTAAAACTTCTGAAATACCTCAGGAAATTAAGAAACTGGATCAAATAATTCTGTGGACGGCGCAGAAACTTGGATTACTCAAAGATATGTGGAAAATCAGAAAACTATCAAAATTTTGGATGCCAATTGGCAAAAACGTAGTTGTTATTGGTGGAGGCTTGGTTGGGATAGAAGTATCACATTTCCTTGCCGAAAGGAATCGGACTGTCACAGTGATAGAAAGTGGACCTGTTATGGCAACCGAAATGGCACATCCGCGAAGATGGAGAGCCCTCCATCAAATATCTTTATCTGGCGTTAAATTACACAACAACGCTGAAGTAATTGAGATTAAAGGAAACACAGTGGTTTTCAAAAAAGATGGAAATGAATTTGAAGTCTCTGCAGACTCTGTGATTCTTGCGGAGGGAATCAAAACAAATCAAACAATGTTTGAACAATTTGCAGAGTCAGGAATTGAAACCCACATAATTGGTGATGCTGAAAGTATTGGATACATCCAAGGAGCTATAAACTCAGGAAACAGGGTGGGTCATCTTCTCTAGTTAACTACTTGAGGTAAATAATATGGACACAAATAATGGAATTGATTCAAAACCTTCATGGAACCCTTTCGATCCAGATTTTCTGATTAACCCTTACCCTCACTATGAACTGTTACGTGATAAGGACCCAGTGCATCGGACCCCGTTCGGTAATCTTGTTGTAACTCGTTTCGATGATGTGTTTGAAGTTTTGAGAAATCCAAATACCTCTGTTGAACGAGACCGCGCCGGAATTGAAATGCCTGAACATATAAAAAAACTACAGGAACATTCCATGGATCGGCCTCCGTCAATACTTATGCTCGACCCTCCTGAACATACACGTCTTCGCAAACTGGTTCAGAGAACTTTCACGCCTAGAGGTATTGAGAAAATGCGTCATCTAACAACTGAGATCGTGGATGATTTACTCAGTCAATTGGCAGAGAAAAAAGAAGTCGACTTAATCAAGGATTTTGCTTTCGTTGTGCCTTTTGTGGTTATACATTCCATGTTGGGACTCCCTGATGCCGACATGTTGAATGTCAGAGAATGGTCACAAACTCTGGTTCAAACTCTTGAACCAAACATCACTCCCGAACAGGTTGACGAAGCTATCTGGGGTGGAGCACAGTTAAACGAATATCTAACAGAGGCTCTTGCATGGAAGAGAACCGAGCCGGGGGACGATTTGCTTACTGACTTGATTGCAGTTGAAGAAGGTGGAGAAGGTCTTACTGAACCGGAACTTCTTTCAATGATTAGTCTCCTTTTTGTAGCTGGTCACGAAACAACTGTAAATCTGATTGGAAATGGAACCCATTCGCTTATTAATAATCCTGATCAATTTCAGTTAGTCTTAAACGATCCTTCAGTTGATGAAACAATGGTTGATGAACTTTTACGCTTCGACAGCCCAGTACAGAATTCAGGAAGACAACTTTTAGAAGATGTCGAATTATCAGGAATACAGGTTCAAGCGGGAGAAATAGTTTTAACCGCTTTAGGAAGTGCCAATAGAGATCCCAGGTTCTGGGGTGAAACGGCACATGAACTTGATGTTAAAAGAGAAGATGCTTCCAGACATGTCTCCTTCGGTAGTGGGGTTCACTATTGCCTAGGAGCAGCTTTGGCGAAAATGGAAGGAGAGATTGCGGTAACCAAACTTATAAGACGTTTCCCGGATCTTTCAATTATCGACGAACCAACCTTCAACTCTAGAATAATTCTCCGCGGTAGAGAGAAAATTTTTATTGACTTAGGATCTCCAGCAAAAATTAGCTAAGAAGCTGTTACCTCACGTCTGGTTAATTCAAATACTGATACACCAAGAAGAACTACCCCTGATATCAAACCAATCCATAAACCAATGCCTGTTGACATGTCATCACGTTGAGCCGAGGTAATTGCCCAAGCTATGACAGGGAAAAGCACAGACAATGACACTATCGTCTGTAAGTGTGGAAGGGACAAACGTCCTCCTGGTTCAACAAGTCCTTGCGGTCTTAAACGCATAAAGCCCACAAGAGCTATAACTGCACCAAAAGCCAGCAGTAAAAATCCCATTCTTGGAGCTCCTGGCTCATAACCGGTCCACGATCCTTCTTCTGTCTTAAACCATTCAAAAAGTGGAGCGACCATTATCAGAATTCCTGAAACTAAAACACCAAATCCAACTTTTTGCCCGTCTGATTCATTTAGTAGTGTTGAGGTTGAACCTCCAAGGAAACCGAAACCGGCCATTACAGCTTGAGGTAAAAAATAAGCAACCAATCCAGCTCCAGCCGCACCCCATCCGGCTCCTCTAACTTGTCCTAAATCTCGAAAAGCACCTGAGTGGGTAACAATTAAAAAACTCAAGATAGTTGTAAATGATGCAAATCCTAAAGCTAAAAGAATTTGGTTTCCTCCCATTGCAAGTGGCTTTATTACAAATTCTTTTTCTGCGGCAAGAACCAAAGAAATGAGAACCATAATTACTCCTAGGACCACAGCAACAATCCCGAAACCAGCTCCCCCTTGGCTGTCAAAAACTCCAAAACTTTCATTTTTCAAATTAACCCAGTTGCCAGCTAACACCATCCACAAGAAGAGAACCGAAAAACCAACACGAACCAATGAAATGATATTTGTTGCAGTCATCACTCAATACTCGCTTCGTCAATATCGCCACCAAGGTAACTGGCTTCAAGAAGATCCTTGGAATCCAAAAGCTCAGAAGCTGAACCGGACAAAACTAATTCTCCATGATTCATCACATAACCTCTATCAGCTACTTGTAAAGCAAGATGGACATGCTGTTCAACTATCAGAACTCCTGCTCCTGTTTCGTCTGCAATGTTTCTTACGATTGGGAGCAACTGTTCAACAATTATTGGGGCGAGACCAAGACTCATTTCATCTACCAGCAGCAATTTTGGCTTTGATACAAGGGCTCGTGCCATTGCAAGCATCTGCTGTTCACCCCCAGAGAGAAGTCCGGAACGACGATCCATCAAGGGTCTTAATGCTGGCAGCAAATCAAGAGCTTTTTCCATACCTTCCTGTTGTGCGTCTTTGTCCCCACGTAAACCAAGTTGTAAATTTTCTTTGACTGTCAGGTTGAAAAAAAGTGACCTGTCTTCGGCGACATGTGCTAAACCGAGACGAGCATTTTTGTGTGGATTCTTTGAATCCACTTCCTCACCAAGAACAGATATATTTCCATTCAAAACAGGAATTATCCCTGAAACTGTTAAAAGTGTTGTGGTTTTACCAGCTC
>CEUS01102824.1_pt1 | contig 14742 bp, 14 predicted proteins | sample 427031 | NCBI WGS metagenome assembly CEUS01 (sample SAMEA2622837, study PRJEB7988) | marine metagenome | biome: marine biome (ENVO:00000447); feature: marine epipelagic mixed layer (ENVO:xxxxxxxxx); material: "saline water (ENVO:00002010), including plankton (ENVO:xxxxxxxx)" | depth 140 m | reverse complement strand
AATTGCACGGTCTATTGGGATTGCGAAACCAGCACCCTCACTTCCTCCGCTCCGAGTAAAAATAAAACTGTTGATACCGATTACTTCACCAACAGAGTTGACTAGTGGTCCGCCTGAATTACCAAGATTGATGGTTGCGTCGGTCTGGATCATACTATAGCCCACCACGCGGTTTTCAACGTGTCTTCCAGTAGCACTAATTACCCCAGCTGTTACAGTAGGTTCTGAGTTGGAGAGGTACCTACTATACCATGGATATCCGATAGCTAAAGCCCATTCTCCGATCAGCAGGTCTTCTGAAGTACCTAAAATGGCTACAGGGAGTCCATCTCCTTTAATTCTCAGCACAGCCACATCAGTAGCTTGATCTGTTCCTACCAATTCAGCTTCGAAGTCACGCCCATCGGGCAATGCTACCATGATACGCTCTGCGTCCCGGATAACGTGATTGTTGGTTATAACGATACCGTCTTCGCTGATTATGAATCCGGATCCAGATCCGGTCCTGCGGCGCGTACTTGGTATTTGGAAAGGATCAAAAAAAGAACGAGTGCGCACCTGCTCATTTACAATGGTATAAACGCCCACAACAGCTGGTGCTATTTTAGTGGCTGATTCAACGATTGCTGTGTGTCGTGATTTTTCCAGATCATTAGAGTTCTTAGATACCTGATCCTGAGATGCTAAACTTGTGGGCTTCGAAGTCGTTGGTGTGGGCAGATAAATCGCAGATGCTGTCTCTGCTACTACTTCGGTATTGGAGGTTTTTTCAGTTTTACAAGTAGTAGAAGCAAGTGTTACAAAGATTAAAGTTGTTCCACTACAAAATAGCTTCCTCACTGACTCGAATGCCTTGTTGAACATGAATAGATAATTTTGATCCAGCTATATATTTTTGCCTAACTTATCCCAGTCAGCCAAGAACATATCTAGACCTTGGTCAGTCAAAGGATGCTTAAGCATTTGGTATAATACCTTGGGTGGCAACGTGCTGCAGTCCGCACCTATCATCAGGGCTTGCACCATATGCTGGGGATGACGTATGGATGCGGCCAGGATCTGTGTGCTTATATCATAATTGTCGTAGATCTGGCGGATCTGTCCCACGAGTTCCATGCCGTCTCCGGATATGTCATCTATACGACCTATAAAAGGAGATATGAATGTAGCACCTGCCTTAGCTGCTAATAGAGCTTGGGTTGGTGAGAAACAGAGTGTCACATTCACAGGTATATCTTCATTTCTAAGAATGCGGCACGCTGTAAGCCCTGCTTCTGTTAGAGGGACTTTGATAACTATGTTTTTGTGGATCTTTGCAAGACGTTTGCCTTGATCTACCATGCCATCTGCATCCAATGCCACGACTTCAGCACTTACTGGTCCGTTAACGGTTTGACAGATATCTAGAAATAGATCTGCCGGTTCCCGTCCTCCAGATGCTTTGGCCATGAGGGATGGATTGGTTGTTACTCCGTCGATGAGACCCGCACCCGCAGCTCGGCGGATTTCTTCTATATCCGCTGTGTCGAGGAATATTTTCATATGATTTTCGTTTCAGAGTTTTGTGGTTGTGAAGTGTCATATTTAAACGACGACTCCGTAGGATATTCTACATTGTGCAAGAAAAGACCTTCGGGAGGTGCTGGCTTGGATGTAAGCAGATCTTTATCCGAATTGGCAAGTAAGTTTTTGAGGTCATCCAGTGGACGGCGCGTGCGTGCAATATCGACCATTGTTCCCACTAGGTATCTTACCATATGGTGAAGATAGCGGTTTGCAGTTATTCGAAATAAAAATCCAAGATCATCCCAGGGTTCCCATCGTGATTCATATACGATACAAAGTTCACCGCGCTCAGGTTGCCCTGACTTGGCAAAAGCTCGGAACGAGTGTTCGCCGACAAGTAGATTGGCGGAATCGTTCAAAAGAATGTTATCCACTTTATTAGCAAGAGCCCAACATCTTGTGCGATAAAACGGTGACCTACTCTGTTCAGATACCCCGAGGTGATAGATATAGGTTCTGGCAACGGCATCATAACGTGGACTGAAATCTATATCTACCTTATTGATGCTCTTGATCCATATATCTTTGGGCAAAATTGCGTTAAGTGCTTTTTTGAGCTTAGACGATTCCCACGGCTCAGGCATTAACACAGCTGCCACTTGACCAGTTGCATGGACTCCTCGATCGGTTCTCCCTGATCCCTCTACTGGACACTTGGTGCCAGTGAGATGTTTTAGAGCTCCTTCAAGCTCTCCTTGAACAGTTCGCCCTTCACGCTGTATCTGCCAACCAAGAAAATCTGAACCATCGTATTGAAGGATCAGCTTGAGGCGATTCATCCTCACAGAGTTCACGTCCGGAAATTAGAAAGGTGGAAACTGTTGTCAAGCGATTCCTGAAAGGTTGAATTATAATTATGTAGTACTGGAGTGATTTTGTCCTCCGGCAAGAAATTTCTTCTACTTAAATATATTTAAATGAACAATAATCCCAATCAATTTCCACAGTCTGCATACTTTCAAGAGATTATTCGCAAAGTTGTAAACGGTGAAAATCTTACTGCTGCAGAAGCAGAATTAGCATTTGATGTCTTTATGGAAGGAAATGCTTCTCCAGTTCAAATGTCCTCACTTCTAACTGCTTTTCAGTTAAAAGGTGTTATTCCAGCGGAGTTAGCTGGAGGCGTACGTGCTCTGCGCAAAGCTATGTTAGAGGTGACATCGGAAGATTCAAGTCAGCTTGTAGACACTTGCGGAACTGGTGGTGGTGATATCACCACTTTTAACATCTCTACAGCAGCAGCTTTCGTGGCATGTGGAGCAGGGGTTCGTATAGCCAAACACGGAAATCGATCTTTTACTTCCCGTAGCGGAAGTGCCGATGTTCTTGAAGCTTTAGGTGTGTGTATTGAATTGAACCCTGAAAAGATGGCTCTAGTATTAAAGGATGTAGGATTGACATTCATGTTTGCTCCACTGCTTCATCCAGCTATGCGACATGTTGGGCCTGTGCGCAGAGAGCTTGGATTCCCGACTGTTATGAATATACTGGGACCATTAACAAATCCTGCTCGTGTTGGCAGACAACTGGTTGGTGTATCGGATAAGGCCATGGTATCTCTTGTAATAGAAGCGCTTCGGGATTTGGGTCATACATCTGCTCTGGTGGTACACGGAGAACCTGGATTAGACGAAATCAGTCCGATGGGACCCACAATTGTGGCTGAACTGTCCGATGGGTTGCTCAGTGAAAGTACAGTAATACCAGAGGACTTCGATATGAAGCCATGCTTAGCAGAGGAATTGAAGGGGGGAGATCCTGAAGAAAATGCTCAGATTATAATGACAGTGCTTAGGGGGGAAAATAAGGGAGGCGCAAGATCAGCTGTTCTGCTAAATGCAGGGGCAGCTATCTATGTGTCGGGAATTGAACGAAATCTAAAGGAGGGAGTGGAATCCGCCATTAGGTCTTTGGATAGTGGAAAAGCATTAGGAGTTTTGAATTTGCTCCGGTCAACTACTCCCTATTCTGCAGATGGTTAGTATTTGCGGATAACTCCAATCACAATACCCTGAATCTGTACGTTATCGGGATCCTCTAGGATCGGTTTCATGTTGGGGTTGGCCGGTTGTAGTCGAATACGGCCGTCTTTTTCACGATAAAGCTTCTTTACTGTCGCTGAATCACCGCCCACGAGTGCTACTACCGTCTGTCCATTTAAAGCAGTTTCTTGTGCACTTACGATTATATAGTCTCCTTCTCGAATCTGTTCATCGATCATTGATTCACCTTCAACTCGGAGCACAAAATTATCTTTTCCTTCACGTACCATATCAGGTGGTACTGCTAAAGTTTCGTGCTGATCTATAGCTTCGATAGGAAGTCCAGCCGCTACTGCTCCAAGGAGAGGTAGTTCCAGGACACCTGACGAAAACTGATGCCTAACCAATTCGATCGATCGGCTCTCATTATAGGCCTTCCGAATATAGCCTTTGCGTTCCAAATTGCTTAAGTGTTCATGAACTGTGGCAAGAGAGGAGTATCCGAATTTGTCAGCGATCTCTTCGAAACTTGGGGGGTATCCATGCCCATCTATAAAACTTTCAATATGATCGAGGATTTCTTTTTGTCTCTTGGTCAGGGGCATAATGGCCATCTCCGTAAGTATGGAAACCGAACAAGAACCGAAGAAACGATACCTGAACGTTGCTTGAAATGCAAGGTTATTGAATAAAAGTTTATTTTAACATCACCATGTGAATAAGCATGAAACCTCATACAGACATACTCCAGCGCATCCTAGAAACTAAGCTTGATGAAATAGCATCCCTAAAGGATAGAGTAGTGGATCTTAGGGAAGCAGCTGAAAACTCAGCTCCAACCAGAGATTTTATGGGTTCCCTAAGTGAGGCTGAATCAGTAGCGGTGATTGCAGAACTCAAAAGGCGTTCCCCGGGTGCTGGACCTATCCGAATGGATTTAGATCCTTTACAGATAGCTCGAAGCTATGAGGCGGGTGGGGCTGCAGCCCTCAGTGTACTAACGGATCAAGAATATTTTAATGGTTCACTGGATGATCTTATTACTGTTAGAAGATTAGTAAGTCTTCCTATCCTTCGTAAAGATTTCGTTGTCCATGAATCCCAAGTCTATGAATCTAGGGCCGGAGGAGCGGATGCAATTCTACTCATTGTACGAATTTTGGACGACATCCAACTACGTTCTTTACGTATATTAGCTGAGGATTTAGGTATGGCGGCTTTGGTTGAGGTTCATGATGAAACTGAAATGGATCGAGGGATGGCTGCCGGTGCTCGCTTACTTGGGATAAACAATCGAAATCTCAGAACTTTCAAAACGGATTTAGAGGTTACTGTTAATCTATTAGATAGAGTTCCTCCAGATGTGGTTTTGGTTTCTGAGAGTGGCATCTGTAAACGGGAAGATGTAAGTATGTTAGGAAATAAAGGGGTAGATGCTGTATTGGTTGGAGAGTCACTTCTTCGCCAGGAAGATCCGGGTGCGGGTGTCTCAGATCTTGCTGGAGAGGTAAGAAGGATCAGAGGCGATGGGTGACGTGCGAGTAAAGATTTGTGGGATCTGCTCACTAGAGGATGCCCATGCTGCTAGAGAACTGGGCGCTAACTATCTGGGTATGATACTTTCACAGGGATTTGACAGAAGCTTACTGCCTGACCAGGCGGTGGAAATTGGGCTCACAGTTGATGCACCTTTAGTGGCTGTGTTCGTAGATGAGTCTGTGGATGAAGTCCAGCGTATAGCTGAACTAATTGGTATTTCAGTCATTCAACTTCATGGAGCAGAGAGTTCAGATTATGTACAGGAATTACATAATCGAGGTGGTTGGGAGATATGGAAATCTGTGAGGGTTCGAGAATCTGGAGATGTCATCGAAACATTGAATAAATTCGGTGACTATGTGGATGGTGTGCTTTTAGATGCTTGGCACCCGGATAGCCCTGGTGGTAGCGGCGCTTCTTTCGCCTGGGAAGAAGTGTCTTCAGTAAGAGATATTTTTCCTCCTAATGTCAGATTAATCGTGGCCGGGGGGCTTACTCCCGACAACGTAGAACAGGCAGTACGAATTCTGTCTCCAGATGTGGTAGATGTCAGTTCTGGTGTTGAGTTATCACCTAGAATCAAGGATCATGCCTTGATTCTAGAATTTGTGAGGAATGTCCAGATTATTGAAACCCCAGTTATAGATATAGGACACCGATGAGCGTATATGCGAAAACGGATCATTTCGGATCCTTTGGTGGGAGATATGTTCCAGAGACTCTCATCTCAGCCTTAGACGAGCTGGAGTCAGCCTATGAGAGTGCGGTGTCCGACACCAATTTTAAAGATGATTTAAAAACCCTGCTTCGTGACTATGTGGGTCGTCCCTCCCCCCTGTACCGTGCTCTGCGACTCGAAAAATATGCAGGAGCAGGACCTATATATCTTAAGAGAGAAGATCTAAATCATACCGGTGCGCACAAGATTAATAATACGATTGGACAGGCCCTTCTGGCTCGTCGTATGAATAAGCACCGTGTCATAGCTGAGACTGGAGCTGGGCAGCATGGAGTTGCTACTGCGACAGCTTGTGCTCTTTTTGGTCTCGAGTGTGTCGTGTACATGGGAGAGGTGGACCTAGCAAGACAGGCTTTGAATGTCTATAGGATGGAGCTATTGGGTGCTGAGGTGCGTCCGGTTGCCTCAGGTACACGCACTCTCAAGGACGCCACCAACGAAGCAATCCGTGACTGGGTGACCAACGTTGAGAGTAGCCATTATATAATAGGTTCGGTAGTTGGACCCGCCCCCTTTCCTAGAATCGTACGTGACTTTCAGTCTATAATCGGTTATGAGGCTCGAGAACAAATAATCGAACGGACGGGAAATCTTCCTGTAGCTGTGGTTGCGTGTGTGGGTGGCGGATCGAACGCCATGGGTATCTTTCACGCTTTTCGGGAAGACAAGGTAGATCTTATAGGTGTTGAAGCTGCTGGTGATGGTATTGATTCCGGGCGTCATTCCGCCACTCTGTCTGCTGGAAGACCTGGTGTTATTCACGGTTCCATGAGTTATCTCCTTCAGGACAAAGATGGACAGGTATCTCCAGCACACTCGATTTCGGCAGGTCTAGACTATCCAGGAGTAGGACCAGAGCATTCTTATCTAAAAGATTCTGGCAGAGCTCACTACACGTCAGTGACTGATAAAGAGGCACTGTCGGCATTTCACAAACTATCTGAGCTCGAAGGTATCACCCCAGCTTTGGAAAGTGCACATGCTGTAGCTCACGTGTTAGAAATCGCGACCAAATATCAAGGGCATGGATCTATTCTAGTATGCCTGAGCGGCAGAGGAGACAAAGATGTTGCCCACGTGGCTGGAGTTATGGAATAATGGAAATCTCACAGCGTTTTGCAGAGCGACATAGTGAAGGCAGGAGCACTCTAATCCCTTATATGACATGCGGATTTCCTTCGTTGGAAGCCAGTGTAGAGGTACTCTCGGCCATTGTCGAGTCAGGTGGAGATATTCTGGAATTGGGCATTCCTTTCAGTGACCCTTTGGCTGATGGTCCCACTATACAAGCTTCTACCTATAGGGCCCTGGAAGGAGGTATGACCGTAGCAGGAACCTTAGATGTCTTAACTGATTTTCGAAAAATATCTGATGTTCCTGTTGTACTTTTCAGTTATGTTAATCCAATACTCCAGTATGGCATGGAATCTTTTATTACAGATGCCGTGGAAGCAGGTGCACAAGGAATCCTACTTACAGATGTTCCCACAGGTACAGATCCTGGGGTGGAGGATATCATACTAGATTCGTCATTGGATCTAATCAGGCTTATTTCTCCGACTACTGTACCTGAACGTATCCCTGTGGTAGCTGAGAGTAGTCAGGGATTCCTATACTATATTTCCCGTACGGGAGTCACTGGTGCCCAAGATACCTTAAGGAATAATCTAGTCACTGAAGTCCAAAGCCTTCGCAGTGAAGTGGATATCCCCGTAGCAGTAGGTTTTGGTATTTCTGAACCAAATCATGCAGCACTAATTTCAAGTGTGGCGGATGGTATTGTGGTAGGTAGTGCCCTAATAGAGAGATTGGATAATGGGGGGATTGATGAAGCAAGTGCTTTTCTGGCATCCATTCGTAATGCCATGGATTTAGGTAATGAAATTTATTCTGAAAAGGACTAGAAGTATGTGCTTTTGCGACGTCATGATGAAAGGACGGGCATGGGCCATTACATCAGGGGTATAATCTCAGTGGGTGTTGTTGTTGTGATTGGACTATTCGTTGGTGTAACTATTTCCCAATTGCAGCGGATTCCTGAACAGGAATCGTTGGTGTCTCCAACGATAAACATACCGAAAAATTCGAAACGTATTCGGGTAGAGGTCCTAAACGCTGGCGGTGAAAGCGGAATGGCAAGATTGGCTACTGATCGCCTTAGAGATAAGGGTTTCGATGTGGTCTATTTTGGTAATGCCGATGCCTTCGGCAAGGATTCTACTGTGGTATTAGACCGATCAGGTCGCTTTGAAGCAGCTCAGGCAGTAGGTGATGTTCTTGAAGCAACTCTCATACTCAGTGAACCTGATTCGAACCTTTATCTTGATGTGACTGTACTGCTTGGTAAAGAATGGAAACCTAAGATCCAAGGAATTGAGGATTATCCTAAAAAGAAAATTCCTTGGTGGAGAGTCAACGAACGTTTTCGCTGATTAATATATTTATGACTAATTGGAACAGACGGGATCCACGAAAGCGGGCAAGAAAAGACCTGATCCACTATCTCTATAAAACCCCCAGGGTTTACATGATAAATACCTCAGAGATCATTTAGGAAGGGATATGGGATATGCCGCCTGATAAAGCCAATCCAGATAGAGATGAAAATACGGGAAACGTTTTCATCGACTGGACAAAATCTCTGATTATAGCGGGATTATTCTTCATAGTGATCCGAACTTTTATCCTACAAACATTCGTAATCACCTCAGGGTCCATGGAGGACACGCTGCTTGTAGGTGATTTTCTTGTAGCTAATCGGATAGCTGTAGGGACACGTATTCCAGGTACTAAAGTTCGCATTCCCGGATACTCATGGGCTAAAAGGAATGACGTAATCGTTTTTGATCCTCCACACGAACCCGATCTCAAGCTTGTTAAAAGGCTAATAGGAATGCCTGGTGATACGTTAGAAATGCAAGGTAACAAGGTATTTATTAATGGAATAATTAAAGAAGAGCCATATGCTAAGTATGTAGATCCAGAGGGTGATGATAGTTATCACCCATGGATGGATTGGCAGTGGCAGTATCTTGTTGATACCATAGACCGTTCTACTTATCACCCTACACGGAGCAACTGGGGTCCTTTAGTAATTCCAGAAGATCAATATTTCATGCTTGGCGATAATCGTGATAGTAGCCTTGACTCAAGATATTGGGGTCTTTTGGATGGATGGCGTATCGAGGGGAAGGCTACTTTCATATACTTTTCTTATAATAAGGGATCTCTTAAACCATTCCCATGGATTAGAGAAATACGAGGAAATCGTAGCTTCTCACGTATTCGGTGATACCATCTAGATCTGTAAAGTATTTGGTTCGATGTTATAGATAATTTTACTTTTTTGAGGGGTCCACTAAAGCTTTTGTTCGCAGTTGTCCACATGCGGCATCTATGTCGCGTCCCCTTGGAACTCTAACAGCAACAGCTATCCCTTTCTCCTCCAGAATAGATCGGAAACCTTCTATCCGTTTTCCAGTGCTAGGTTTCCAATTCTGATATGGTATGGGATTAAAGGGAATGAGGTTAACGAATGCATTTAATGAGGATGCGAGTTTAGCAAGTTTTGGAGCTAGATCTAGAGAATCGTTAACTCCTCGGATCATGGTGTATTCAAAACTAATACGGCGTCCACCAGATTTATCAAAATGGAATAGTGCTTCCATGAGTTCTGAGAGGGGGTATCTTTTCTCAAGTGGAATAAGATCTTCCCGCAATTCTGATTCTGGAGAATGAAGAGATACTGCCAAGAGGAACTGCTCTTTTCTTTGGGCTAGTTCTAGGATTCCGGGCACTATTCCAACAGTAGAAACCGTGATGCGGCGGGCACCCAGACCATACCCTTGATTAAGGATGGTCAGAGAAGGATGTAGGGCTTTCCTATTACTAAGGGGTTCTCCCATTCCCATATATACCAAGTTAGATATTCGGCCGTAGTCGTTTTTGATTGCCCAATTAAGAGAGTCTCTGTATTGGGAAACAATCTCGCTGGTAGTTAACTGACGCCTAAATCCCGCCCAACCAGTAGCACAAAAGGTACACCCCATAGCACATCCTGCCTGGGATGATACACAGAGTGTTAGGCGGCCTGAGCTAGGGATAAGAACTGATTCTACTAATTCTCCATCTGTAAGCTTCCATAGGTGTTTAACTGTACCATCGGATGAGCGAGAGATATTTTCTGCGGATGCCTTATCTAGGCAGAATTTAGAATCTAAAGCTGTCCGTTCGTCTATAGGTAAATTGGTCATGTCATTGATGTTCTCAACGCATTCTTTAAAAATCCAATCCTTTACCTGATCTACTCGATATTCCGGTTGACTCCGGGAATCAAAATGGTTCCCGAGGGCTATTTTAAGCTCACTTGGTGTGAGGCCTAGTAATTTGGTTTTATTGCCGTTCATAATATTTAGAGATAGGGCTAATTAAATTTTACATGGACCTATGATTCTTTGGAATCTAAGGAAAAGATAGCCCAAGAAAATGTGGAATGAGATTTTCTTGTATCGCTAAGATACACGGGTTAAATTTATAAAATTCCAATACTATTGGGAGGAGGACAGAACTCTGTTCCAGCATCATAATAATTCTTGACTGAGAATATCATTGGTTGGGGGCCTGCTGTCTTTTGGGCGGGGGTCCTCTTTTTGTTGACGATTTGGGATCCTTCAGGTTTGGGATTTCATTACGGAGGGAACGATACATTCCACTTGCCCCTTAGAGCAGACAAGATAGTTCATATAGGACTTTATCTAGTTTTTGGATTATTACTTGAATGGGGAAGGGTGAGGACAGAATCTGGATTTTCAGTGATCTTTTTGATCTTGCTAGGGCTAGGATATGGAATACTTAACGAATGGTTTCAGATGTTCTTGCCTAATAGAGAGATGAATTTATCTGATGGGTTGGCTAATTCTTTGGGAGTATTGATGGGATTTGGTATTTACAAAAAATTCTTACCCTATCCTCGACAGGACAATTCGTGAACGAAGATCTACTGAAAAAACTTCCTGACAACCTCGAATCTCTACTAAAGCAATTTCGAGCAGGGAAACGTATAGCTTTGGCAAGGGCAATTTCGGTGATAGAGGGTGAACATTCCTATTTCCAGGATTTCCTACACCAAGTACTCGACCAGGGGCCTCGTGCGTGCCGACTGGGTATGACAGGTCCTCCAGGGGCGGGTAAATCCACCCTGATAACTGCCCTGGCATCTATGTACCGTTCTCAAGGTGATGAAGTGGGAATTGTTGCAGTAGATCCTACGTCTCCTTACTCAGGAGGAGCCCTGCTAGGGGATCGGATACGTATGAATGATCTGTCAACTGACAAGGGTATCTTCATTCGTTCTATGGCTACTCGTGGATCCTTGGGTGGGCTAGCCACCACCACTAAAGAGGTCATCGATCTCATGGATGCTTTTGGGTTATATCGTTTAATGGTTGAAACGGTAGGTGTGGGTCAGACTGAATTGGAGATCACGAGGGCAACGGATACGATTGTGGTTGTTCTCGTGCCAGAGTCTGGTGACGGCATCCAAGCTATGAAGGCTGGCCTCATGGAGATTGCAGATATCTTCGTTATAAACAAAGCTGATCGTCCGGGTGCAGACAGACTTATAAAAGATTTACAGGTAGCCTTGCACCTAAGGGCTGGGAAAGCTCTTGGCAACGTACCTGCCCATCACGGTGTTGATATGTCGCGCTTAGACATAAAAAGTCATACTTCAAAGGATCCAGAAGTAGAGCAAAAGCATTCCTGGGAGATTCCTGTTCTGAAAACCGTAGCCCAGACGGGTGAAGGGGTTCCCGAACTTATGGCTACCATAGATGCTCACCGCACTTTTCTTAGCGAATCTGGAGAGCTAATAACAAGACGCAGAGCCAGAGCATCGGTCAGGGTTAGGGAGGTAGTCAATCGCGAACTTCAAGGGATATTGTGGGGAAGTGATAACACGACCGTTATACTGCAGGAAGGTTTAGATAGGATTCAGGAAGGTGAGGCTACTCACTACTCTATATCTTCTGCGATCCTAAAAGACTTGCTGGATTAAGTCTAGGGATTCTACTTAAGCATAAAAACGTTTAAAATTTTAGTGGCAATGATACACAATCACAGTGAAATAATTAGGTGGATTGTGTAAGTGGTTATTTATGATAATAGACGTTAGCGATGAAAGGGATTATGTCCATTCTTGAGCGGGACAGAACGTCTGTGGACGACCTGTTAGAGCAGGTGGCCGAGCAGAATGCTGAAATCGAACGGCTAAGAGAGCAGTTAAAAGCCTGGGAAGAAGATTTCGAGACAACTCCAAAGCGAGACGAATTGTTCACGACTCTTTCTGGTATGGAAGTTAATCCACTCTATACTCCGGCAGATAGAGAAAAATCGGATAATTATGAGAATGATATAGGAGTCCCAGGTCAATTTCCGTTTACTCGTGGTCCCTATTCAACTATGTACAGGACACGTCTCTGGACAATGCGTCAATTTGCAGGATTCGCTACTGCTGAAGAGACGAACGAACGCTACAGATATCTTCTCGACCATGGTACGACAGGTCTTTCCGTAGCTTTTGATTTCCCAACCCTTATGGGGTACGATAGCGATCACCCCCGTTCGCTGGGTGAAGTAGGTGTCTGTGGGGTGGCTATATCATCTCTGCATGATATGGATACCCTTTTTAAGGGCATACCTCTCGATCAAGTTTCGGTATCTATGACTATCAATGGTCCGGCAGTAATTCTCTACTGTTTCTATGTTGCAGCAGCTGAGAGGCAGGGCATAGAACCGGATAAATTAAGAGGTACTGTCCAGAATGATATCCTCAAGGAATATCAGGCTCAGCACGCTTGGGTTTTTCCACCAGAACCTGCATTGCGTTGTATTGTAGATATGTTCGAATGGTCTTCTAAAAACACACCTAAATACAATCCTATATCTATATCTGGATACCATATCCGGGAGGCTGGTGCCACAGCTGTTCAGGAATTGGCGTTCACACTCAGGAATGGTTTTGAGTATGTGGAGAGGGGCATCGAACGTGGCTTGGACGTAAATGATTTTGCTCCAAGGCTATCATTTTTCTTTGATGTTCATAATGATTTTTTCGAAGAGATTGCCAAGTTCCGTGCAGCACGCAGGATCTGGGCGCGGGTTATGCGTGATAAATACGGTGCCACAAATCCTGATGCGTGGAGGTTACGTACTCATGCACAAACTGCCGGGGTAAGCCTTACAGCTAGTCAACCTGAGAATAACATTGTGCGTGTTGCTTATCAGGCCATGGCCGCAGTGTTGGGTGGCACTCAATCTTTACATACAAACTCTATGGACGAGACTCTGGCTCTTCCAACTGAAAAATCAGTTCGAATTGCACTTCGCACACAGCAAATACTTGCTTACGAGAGTGGAGTTGCTAATACCATAGATCCATTAGCAGGATCTTATTACCTGGAATCCCTTACAGATAAGCTTGAGGAACAAGCTCTCAAGATATTCCAGGAAATCGATGATTTAGGAGGAGTGGTTCCAGGTATTGAAACTGGTTTCTTCCAACAAGCGATTGCTAGTTCTGCTATGCGTCAGCAGGACGAGATAGAATCGCTTCAGAGATTTGTTGTTGGTGTGAATGAATTCACCGAGGGTTCTGATTCTGCTGAGATCGACACTCTAAAGATCGACGATTCCGTAGAGAAACGTCAATGTCAGCGTATGGCCGAACTCCGTAACAATAGAAATAACGACGTGGTAAATGATACCCTAGAGTCCTTAGAGAGTGTATGTCGTGATGGTGGCAATGTTGTGCCTGCGATACTTGATTGTGCAAGAGCAGATTGCACGCTATATGAAATAAGAAAAGCAATGGAGACGGTTTTTGGAAGCTATAGGGAGCCAGTTTTCTTCTAAATTCAGTGTTAAATGTAGTTTTCATCAGAATATAGGGCAGTCGATTTTGTCGACCGCCCTTGTTTGCATTTATGCTTTCTGAAATCATTTTTTTCAGATTATTTTTGAGGCTTGGATGCTTGGAATTTTAAAAAATTATAGATGTACAGCTGCTGTTCTTTGTATCGGAAGGATCCTCCTGATCCCAGGTTTGGCCATACTATTTTTTGCAATACCAGTAATGGTTTCCGCACAGACTGGTTCTGTTCAAGGGCGTATTCGTGACCAACAGGGTGTTACAGTAGAAGGGGTGTCTGTAACAGCTCGAGCTGCGGTTGAAGGAAGCATTCTGGGAGTTGCCGCCACGGACAAATTGGGATTTTTCCGTCTCGATGGACTTCCTGAAGGCCTTACCTTTTTTGATATCTACAGACTTGGATTTGCGTCTCAAAAAAAAGAAGTTTTGGTTAGATCTGGTCAGATTGAAACTATATATATACAGCTGGTCGTAGAAGCATTAGAAGTGGAAGGAATTACAGTTGGAGCTGACAGGCCTCTATCTGATATTGCTTTCGATGCAGAAGCTGGAATGACTGTTCGTGCGATAGATGCTGCTCAACTAAAAAACCTTCCGGGTTTAATCGAACCTGATCCACTTAGAGCTGCTGAAGTTCTTCCAGGTGTGATCACAACATCTGATTTTTCTTCGGCGTTTAATGTCAGGGGTGGTTCCGCAGATCAGAATTTGATTTTACTTGATGGATTGCCGGTCTTTAATCCAGGGCATTTGGGTGGCTTAGTATCGATATTTAATCCGGATATGATCGATCGTGCAGTACTTCGTTCAGGTGGTTTCCCTGCTGAGTATGGCGGAAGAGTGTCGTCGGTCCTGGAAATAGATACAGATCCAGGTGACGGAACGTTCCAGGTAGATGCTGGCCTTTCGCTACTTAATGGAAGAGTTGCTGTTGGGGGAGGTCTGCCTGAGGGCACAAAAGATTTTTTAGGTCTTAGGGATGCGAAGTG
>CEUS01133875.1_pt1 | contig 14745 bp, 16 predicted proteins | sample 427031 | NCBI WGS metagenome assembly CEUS01 (sample SAMEA2622837, study PRJEB7988) | marine metagenome | biome: marine biome (ENVO:00000447); feature: marine epipelagic mixed layer (ENVO:xxxxxxxxx); material: "saline water (ENVO:00002010), including plankton (ENVO:xxxxxxxx)" | depth 140 m | reverse complement strand
GTTTACAGCCCGCCCCATTTGACCGCTTTGGTACCCCTCCGAACTTCTGGAGGTTACCTACACAATAAAGCTTCATTCAACAAGGTTTTATAAGCATTCTATTAGATAAATGCAATAAATGATTTCACCTATTTATATGCTATTAATCGTCTTTAAATTAAAAAAACATGAATAAATCTACCTTTTTAATTGCTGGAAAGCATGCGGTAACAGAAGCTTTAAAAAATAAAGACAGAAAAGTACTAAGAGTCTTTCTAACCGAGGATTCAAAAAAGGTACTAAATAAGAATAATCAAAATTTGAATTTACTTAATGATGTTAAAATTTTTTATAAAACAAAAAAAGAAATGGACAGATTGTGTTCCAAAGATCAAATATCACATCAAGGAATGTTAGCTGAAATTGAACATTTAGAAAAAATGAGCATTAAAGAATATATTAAAGCTAGAGATAATAAAAAAAATATCACCTTTGCTGCTTTGGAAGATGTAACAGATCCTAGAAATATTGGTTCAATAATAAGAAGTGCTGCTTCTTTTAATATAGATGGAATTATTGTTAAAGAAAGATCTTTTCCAAGCGAGAGTAAGCTTTTATATAAAAGTGCAAGCGGATGTGTGGAACATATAAATATCTTTGAAGTATCAAATATAAGCACGACATTAAAATATCTTAAAGATAATAATTTTTGGATTTGTGGATTCGATAAAAATGGCGATAAAAATTTTACTGAGCATGACTGGAAAGGAAATAATGTTTTATTGTTTGGGTCTGAGGGGTATGGATTAAAGTATCAAACTTCAAAAAATTCTGATTTTTTATTAAAAATTAAAATAAATAATAAAATAGAAAGTCTAAATATATCAAATTCTGCTGCCGTTGTATTTCATCATATAGATTTTATAAGAAAATAATAAAAAACTACAAACCAACTTTTTCTGCAAAATTCGACATTAGAGGTAGTCTTTGTTTCGTATCTAATCCATCTTCACGAGTTATAGTTCTTCGAGTTCTAGAAAGATAAAGTCTACTAAAAGCTGATCTTATATAATTGCTATCTTTAGTTAAATTAAAACCAAAACTATTCCAAATGTTTTGATTGGTAACATTTGAAAATTTAGTTTCTTCAAAAAAATACACAACTTCTTTTTTATATTCACCTAGTTGTTTGTTTGTTTTGTCCTGATGCCATTTCAATATATCAAAATTAAACTTTTGCTTAATAATATTAATATTTTTTTTGGACGAATTTGATCTTTCGTTATAAACAAAAAGGTAAAAGAGTTTTAAATCTCCTAATTCATTTCTGCTTTCAGATTCTTTTATAAATATTGTATCTAAATTCTTAAAAATCCATTCAATCATTGAATCAAAATGATCAATCCATAATTTTTGAGAATACCTCAGTAGATCCCCACCCTTTTTTCCATAGGCATAATCTTCACCATATTTTTTCATATATTCAAAAACTTCAGTTTCAGTTTCAAAACTTTCTGCTAATACTTCTTTAATATACTGATTAAAACATTCTTGAATTTCCTTTGGTGCTTTATCTAAGTTATCGTATAGAGACATAGTCAAAGTACTACGTTTTACTTTTTTAGTATCAAGATAGTAAAAAATTTCCGCAAAAGGCTCTTCTCTTAACATTGCATCCAGCAAGACAACATATTTACGTGCCTCTAATACATCTTTTTCACTCATCGTTGAGGTTGCAACAATATTCCTTTCTGTTTCCGAAATTAATTTACCCGCTACCCATCCAGTTTCATTTTGATGTTGTCTGTATGTAACTTTTAATTTATTTTTTTCTTGAGTTTCATTATCATTCATTTGTGTATTGCTTAACATTAAAGCATTGCAAACACTCAATCTAACTGGAGCTTTGATATCAACTAATTTACTTAAACCATCCACAAAAGTATGAAGAGTTTCTTTTGGTAGTGGTAAAATAATATCAGGTTCTGAATATTTATCTAATTCCATTATTGACTCTTCTAAATTATTTGCATTTTTTCTTTTTATTTCATCAAGGACATCATTGTTAAGTGATTGAACAGCATTTGTTATCATTAGAGCTCCGTCAAGAATTTCAGCTACATGTTTAATTCTTTGAAGCTGACTTTTTCCAGTACTTACATGTATGTATTGAGGCCAATTATATTTATTTTTTAATTCTTTTAAATGTAATGCAACTTCTACATCTTGCTTATACATTCCAAAATTTGAATCAACTATGAATAGTCCAACAGCAGGATCAATTCGTTCGGCAATATAATTTAACTCTTCTTTTACATATTCTAGTGAGTGATAATTAATTTTATTATAGTAGCCTGATCCTTCTTGGCAGAACGTGCATGCATAAGGACAACCTCTATTGGTTTGGATTAATGGTTGCCAGGTACCTTCATTAAGAAATTTATCTAAAATTCCAGTTAAATAAGGCGAAGGTACTAAATTTAAATCTTTAATTCTTGATATTTTTGGTCCAGAAATAATATTATCTTTTTCGTCTATATAAAAACAGTTACCTAGTTCATTGATACGATTTTTTAATTTTTCTTTAACACAGCCTTCTTCTAAAAAAATTTTAATTATATTATAAAACGCTATCTCACCTTCATGTTCAACCAACATATCTGCATTTTTATATTTATTAATGAAGTTTTTGGAATCAACAGGTTTTTGATTTATTTCAGGTCCACCGTAAACAATTAAAGTTTTTGGATTTAATTCTCGAGCATAATTTGATAGTCGATTGGCAATATTAGTATTCCACAAATAATTACAGCTACCTAAAACGTCGGGTTTATTTGTTCTAATATATTTTTCAATATCTTCACTAGACTTTAATACACAAACATCAATTTCTGGTATTTGGTTTTTTAAATAGCTAGCTATTAAACCTACTGAAAGAGGTATTTGTATATTTGATATACCCCTGTCGGAGAAACAAGGATCTATTAAAAGTACTTTTAATGTTTTATCGTTTTTCATGAATCAAAAATAAAATATATTTATTTTATACAATTAAAATAAATTTCACACGCTAAATATTCATTGATTTATCAAGGGTTTCGCGTTAAATAAATCCCACGCCCCTATAGCTCAATTGGTAGAGCAACTGATTTGTAATCAGTAGGTTCGCGGTTCGAGTCCGTGTGGGGGCACCATTAATAAAAGTATTTATCTAATTTAAAAAAATCTAATCAAATTCGTATCCGAAATGGAAGAATTTAGCTGGATATAAACATCTTTCTTTTAAATGTTCTTTCCATGAGTCTTTAATAAAATAATCTTCTTTTTTATGAGCTGAGTAATTTTGATAGAAAGAAAAGGGTAATCCCGCATATTCCCAAACTTTAAAATATAGCGATTTTGATACTTTTTCAAAATTAATCATATAATCTTTGATTATTTTTTTTTCCATTTCGTGTAAACAATCAATAGCAATAGACATATCAAAAGTTTTTTTTGAAAAAAATTCAATTTGATGAGGAAAAATAAACAAAATATCGTATTGTTTAAACACATTATCCAGATCTTTTCCTTCTAGGTTAAAACATTTGATAATTTTCTTTTCTGGAAAAGTTGATTTTAAATTGTTGTAACTTACCTCTATAGCAGGAGGTAGATCTGCAATTACATATTTAGCTTTCTGGTTAATTGATAAAATTACCTTTGCCGTTCTACCCGCTCCAGCCCCTATCTCTATAAATTTTCCTTCAGATGAGTTTATTTTGTTCAATAAATCTTCTATTTTTTCATACTCCATTAAAGAATTTAAATCGTCCTGAGTTATTTCTAATCCATCAATATTCAATGAATTTTCAACAAAAGAATTGCCTCTTTTTATTTTGCTTAAATATTTAAATATTTTTCTATTTTTAATATCTTCATATAAAAGTAACAAAACCAAATTATGATTTATTGATCCTGCCCAATCCAAATTGGATTGTTTTTTAAATAAATTTATATTTAAATTAATTTTATTATTTTGTACTTTCTCACATGAATTTTTTACAAGATCATTATCTATTTCAGTCCAAGTGAAATACAATCTGGACATTATATTTTCATAATTTTTATACTTACCGCTTGCTATCAAATCTAAATGCAGCATTGAGACATGACGCCAAAATTTAGAAGACCATTTATAACTTGGCGAATCCAAATACAAATTAAAAGTGTCAATTAGTTCTTTTGGTAAATTATCTTTATTTAATTTTTTCCAAAATTTTTTAAGATTTCTTTGCCTCAAATATGCATTTTTAAAATTACCCCATAAGGATTTTTTTTTTGCTTGTAGATTCATAAATTATTTTTTTTTAAGTTTTTCAGCTTTAATCTTTTTATTTAGACTATTATTTTTATCGTAAAGAAGTTTAAATTTAATAGAGTTGTTAATACTAACTCTTACCCTCTTTATATTTCTGACTTCCACATTATCAGCCACAACACTAATTGGTCTTTTTTTTATATTTAAATTATATATATTTATTATCGATCTAGAACTGACTATTTTACCTTTCCATCTTCTTGGCCTAAAAGGACTTATTGGAGTTATAGCTAATTTTTTTGAATTTAAAGATAGGATTGGTCCATTAGCTGACAAATTGTAGGCAGTGCTGCCAGCTGGTGTTGAGATCAACACTCCATCGGAAACTAATTTTTTAATTATAACTTTATTATTATTTATAATTTTCAATGATGCTGTTTGTCTGCTTTGTCTTAATAACGAAACTTCATTGATTGAAATACATTTTTTAATTGTGTTGTTTTTTGTGATCGCTCTCATTTCCAATGCGGAAATACTAACAGTTCTCGAATTTGAGATTCTTTTAACAATATTTTTGAATTCATATTTATTCATCAAAAAACCAAAACTTCCTCTATTCATTCCATAAAATGGTTTTTTATATTTTTGATATTTTTTTAAAACTTGAAGCATAAAGCCATCTCCACCAACAACAACTATGACATCGCTTTTTTCAGGTGAAAAATTTTTATAATTTTTTATAAATATTTTCTTAGTCTTTTTTGCTTTAATTGTATTATCGATTGAAAAGTGAATTTTCATATATCTAATGGTGCCCTCGGCCAGACTCGAACTGGCACTCCCTAATGGGCAAGGATTTTAAGTCCTTTGTGTCTACCTATTTCACCACGAGGGCATTCTGTTGCTATTATCACACTTTTTTAATAAAATTAAGTAACGATTTTAAATAGATTCTAGAATATGAAAATTGCATTTGTACAAGATGTTAATACTTTTTCGGTTCCTATAGGAACAGCTATAATTGCTGGAGTATTAAGAGATAGAGGACACGAAGTTGACCTTTTTGTCGATGAAAATAAAATTGAAAAAACAATATATGATATTAAAAAATACAATCCAGAAATAGTTGGTATGAGTGTTACCAGTGGTAGCCATGTTAAATATATTGAAATTTCTAAAGAAATAAAAAAAAGAATTAACGTTCCAATTCTTTGGGGTGGTCCTCACGTTACTTTTTTTCCTAAAATGATAGAAGAAGACTATATAGATGCTGTCTGTGTAGGTGAAGGAGATGAGGCTATATTAGAGTTTGCTAATACATTTGATAAATTGGAAGGAAAGCTTCCTATTGATGTAAAAAATTTTTGGACTAAAGTAGACGGCAAAATTTATAGAAATGGTGTACGACCTAGAATAAAAAAATTAGACGAAATAGCTTATCCAGCAAGAGATCTGTTTACTAACAAGTTTCCTATTTTAAAAAATCATGGAATTAAACATTTTAATGCCCACCGAGGATGTCCTCATAAATGCACTTATTGTTTTAATCATCAATATAATAAAATATATAAAGAACAAGCAGGCGATAAAAAAGTTTTATTTTCTAGATCTCCCGAGTCAATAATTGAAGAAATTCTATGGTTAAAAAAGACTGAAATAGTAAAAATGGTAAACTTTGTGGATGATGTTTTTACTATTGATAAAAAATGGACTCTTAAATTTGCTAAAATTTATGAAAAGGATTGTGGTATTCCTTTTACTATAAATGCTAGATTTGATCACTTCGATGAAGAAATTGTTGCTGCTCTTGCAAAAGCAAACTTAAGTCTTGTTTATGCTGGGGTTGAGTCAGGAAATGAATACATGAGAAATGTAATTATGGAAAGAGAACAATCTCTTGAAGATATTTATAAAACTGCTGAATTATTTAGAAAATATGGAATAAAAGTTTTAACTGAAAATGTACTTGGTGGCCCTGGAGAAACATTTGATATGGCAATGGAAACACTAATGGTAAATACAAAAATAAAACCAATAGTTGCTAATGCTTCAATATTTGCTCCCTATCCAGGTATGAAAATGACACAGATAGCTATAAACAAAGGTTATTTTGATGGCGATTTTGATAAACTTGATACAACTTATTACGCTAGTTCAATTTTAAAATTTGATAACCCAGATGATGAAAATAAAATTTATAATTTAAGATGTTTTTTTAGTTTGTTGACTCAACATCCTTGGTTAATACCAATTATTAAACCTTTTTTTAAAATAAATAATAAAAAATTGTTTTGGTTTATCGGAACTCTTTTAGATGGTTACTATATTAAAAAAGGTATTGTGTATAAGCAAACATTTAGGGAATTCATAGGAAATGTTATTCATTATTTTAAAAATTACAGAAGTTCGCGTAAATTATCTAAAGAATCTTACGGTGTAAGCAGTTAAGTATTTAATCAACTCCATATCTTAAGCTTTTTTGTAAATGTTCACCTTGCAAAGTTTTAATAGATATTTTGACTTCTTTATTTGTTCTCATATCCTTACCATCTTTCCAGAGTCCAGCAGCTAGATGAACAATTCCAATTTTTTTATTTGGCAAATAAGGTTCAACGAAAGTATCATTTTGCACATCAAATTTAGGTAAAACGTTGCTAGCTATCCAGTTACAAGTTAATGGTAAAAATTCAGTTTGAATATTTTGATCATATACCGCAATATTAATTGCTAAACCTTCGGAACCAAAAATCTTACCCGATGATAGAGATTTTTTTAAAATTTCCTGCCATACCTGCCAGCAGTTTGATTTTTTTTCTAAAGAAAAAACCCCTATATTTAAATGTGGAGCAAATGCAATTTTTCTGGCAACTTTTTCTGAAAATCCTGATTTTTTTGCGTGTTTGTAATTTTGTGATTTTATAAATGCAATACCTGAGAAAATCCATTTGACTCTAGATAATACTCTGTATCCAGGACCAATAGTTTGTGTAATACCAAGTTTTCCATTTTCACATGCTTTAAAATATAATTCGACCGACTCCCAGGAGTTAACCCAGGCATCACAATCTATCCAAAGATATTTTTCAAATTCGGGAAAATAATTAGGTAAAAATGCTCTTGAAACCTGACTCTTCAACCATTCTTTACCAATTATTTTGTGCAATGGAACTTTGATATCCCAATTGGCTTTCTTTATTGAGTAAACTTTATTTTTTAATATCTTTAAATTTTGTTCGTTCAAACCTGCATCTAATACACATATCGAAACATCGTTACTTTCTTTATGTTTTTTTATTGAGTCTATAAGTTCTAAAAGCAATTCAAAATAATTGCTATCAGCTAAAGTTACAATAGCTTTGGTTTTCATTTTAAATACTCCTAATGAACATTATCTAGATGGAATATGTTTTAACTGTGACAACGCTAATTTTAAACTTTTCATATTAAGTTTGCAGTCTTTGTAACCTTGTTTAACAATATTTAAATATCTTTCTGTTGGGGGAACTAATTTACTTTTTTTGACCATTGTATAAGTCATGACTCTTTTATTTTCATATTTAAAAAACATTTTTTTATACAATGTAGGATATTCTTCATAAATATCTAGCCTTCTCTCAGCTGACTTTGAAATTATATATAAAGCACCATAAACTTTTCTGCCTCTTTTTTTTTCTATATCCGCGGCACCATATTTGCTTCTAAAGGTTAAATTATAATTATTAAGAACCATTTTTTTAATAAATTTACAATTTGGACATCTTCTTTGCATTTGCAAATGATGAAGATTACTACCGTATGCAAAATAATAAGTCATATTCATAAATATCCAATTATTTTTATATTTTTTTTCTTAACAATATTTTTAATATCCTTTTCGCAATTAAAAATCAATTTTTCTATTGTAGATCTAATTACTATTGAAACCCCTATTTTTCCTTGTTTAAAAAAAGGATAGCTTCCTATTTCAACTTTTTTATATCTGTTTTGAATTTTTTCTAGTGATTTAGCTATTTCACTTTCTACAGTTCTTAAAGTAATAGTTTTGCTAAGTATTTTTTTTCCACCTTTGATTTTATTATTTAAACCTCCCAACATTGATTTAAGTATGGAAGGTACTCCGGGTAAACAAAAAACATTTTCGACAAAAAAACCTGGAGCTCCACTTGATGGATTTAAAATTAATGAGGCTGTTTTAGGCATCTTTGCCATTTTTTGTCTTCCCGAATTAAATTTCTCTTTACCATAATACTTTTTTAATAGAGCGTATGCTTTATCGTGAAATCCGTATGTCAAATTAAACGCCTTGGCGATAGATTTTGATGTTATATCATCATGGGTTGGGCCGATGCCCCCAGTTGTAAATATATAACTAAAATTTTTTTTCATTATATTAATTGTGTTAACAATAATTTTTTGATCATCCGGAATAACTCTAACTTCCTCAAGCTTAACACCGAGGCTGTTAAGCCATGTGGATATTGTGACAACATTAACGTCTTGTGTTCTACCTGATAAAATTTCGTTACCAATTATAACAATTGCGGCATTTACTTTTTCTTTAGCTTTCTTCATATTAAAATAATATTTATATCAAATGAAATTTAAAAATAAATTATTACAAGGAACTTTGATAAAAAGATACAAAAGATTTTTTGTTGATATAAAGTATCAAAATAAAACCATTACAGCGCATTGTCCTAACTCTGGATCTATGATGGGATTGCTTGAAACAGGCAATTATGTTTTTTTTTCCAGATCAGACAATCCTGAAAGAAAGTTAAAATATACTCTTGAAATAATTAGTATTAATAGAAAATTGGTTGGTATTAATACTCACTTAACAAATAAAATTATTTTAGAATCTTTAATAAAAAAGAAAATTAAAAGTTTGGCAAAATTTGACAATATTAAACCTGAAGCTAAATTTTCTGATAATACAAGGTTTGATTTTTTAATTTCAAATAATAATAAAAAATGTTTTTTAGAAGTAAAAAACGTTACTTTATTAAGAAAAGACAAAGTAGCAGAATTTCCAGATGCTGTTACGTTGAGGGGAACAAAACATTTGAAGGAACTTATAAATGCTAAAAAAAAAGGATATGATGCTTATATATTATATCTTATTCAAAGAGAGGATTGTAAATTTTTTAAAATTGCCAAAGACATAGATGAAGAGTATAAAAATACTTTTGATGCCGCTAAAAAAAATGGGGTTAAAATACTTTGTTACGATTGTAAAGTAAGTAATGAAGAGATAAAAATTAATGACCAAGTCCAGTATGAATAAAAATTATAAAGAATCATTCGAGCAAATGAGAATTGCAGGATCTTTAGCTGCAAAAACTTTAGATGAAGTAACCTCATATGTTAAACCTGATATTTCTACAGAGGAATTAGATAAAATTTGTTATGAATTTATAAGAGATAACGGTGGATATTCTGCTCCACTCTTTTATCGAGGATTTCCTAAATCATGTTGTACCTCTGTTAATCACGTTGTATGTCACGGTATACCTACAAAAAAATATTTAAAAAGTGGAGACATAGTTAACATTGATGTTACTGCTATAGTTAATGGTTGGCACGGTGATACAAGCAGAATGTTTTTTGTTGGCGATGTTTCTGTAAAATCAAAAAATCTTGTAAATGTAACTTATGAATCTATGATGAAAGCCATCTCAATTATAAAAAGTGGTAAAAATTTAGGAGATATAGGGGAAACTATTCAAAAATATGTAGAAAAAAAAGGCTTCTCAGTTGTAAGAGATTTTTGTGGACATGGTATTGGTAAAACATTTCACATGCAGCCAAATATATTACATTATGGAAAAAAAGGTGAAGGTATAAAATTGGAAGAAGGTATGATGTTTACTGTAGAACCTATGATAAATGAGGGAATTTTTAATACAAAATTACTTAATGATGGTTGGACAGCTGTTACTAAAGATAAATCATTGTCCGCACAATTTGAACATACTATTGGTGTAACCAAAGATGGTTTTGAAATTTTTACAAAATCCAAAAAAAAATATGAACAACCACCATATTCAATATGATTGAAAGATATTCTAGAAAAGAAATTAAAGAAATTTGGAGTGATAAAAATAAATATAAAATCTGGTTAGATATAGAAATAGCTGCAGCCAAAGCTATGGAAAATCTTAAAGTAATACCCAAGGGAGTATCATCAAAGGTTAAAAGAAAAGCAAAAATTAATGTAAATAGAATTTATCAAATTGAAAGTAAAGTGCACCACGATGTTATTGCCTTTTTAACTTCCATAACAGAAAAAGTTGGTCCAGAAGGTAAATATTTACATAAGGGAATGACCTCTTCTGATGTAATTGACACAGCGTTTAATCTTCAGCTAAGACAAGCTGGTAAGATTATTGAGGAAGATATAAATCAAATTTTAAAAATTTTAAAATTAAAGTCATTTAAATATAAAAATACAATTTGTATTGGCAGAAGTCACGGTATACATGCGGAGCCAACTACTTTTGGTTTAAAATTAGCAAATATTTATGAAGAATTTAAAAGAAATAAAAAAAGATTAGAAAGCGCAATAAATGAAATATCTACATGCGCATTATCAGGAGCGGTAGGTACTTTTGCTAATATAAACCCAAAAATTGAAGCACATGTTGCAAAAAAATTAAATTTAAAAGTTGAACCTATTTCTACACAAATTATACCAAGAGATAGACATGCATATTATTTTTCAATATTAGGAATTATTGCTTCGTCGGTTGAACGTGTCGCTACTGAAATAAGAAATTTACAAAGAACTGAGGTTAACGAAGTTGAAGAATTTTTTGATATAAAACAAAAAGGATCTTCAGCTATGCCTCATAAAAGAAATCCAATTTTAAGTGAAAATTTGACTGGATTAGCAAGAATGGTGAGAAGTTATGTTGTGCCCTCTCTTGAAAATATTTCTCTATGGCATGAGAGAGATATTTCGCATTCTAGTGTTGAGCGAAACATTGGTCCAGATTCTACTGTTACGCTAGATTTTGCTCTAAACAGATTAAAAAATATTTTAAAAAATATGAATGTTTATCCTAAGAAAATGTTAGAAAATCTGAATATAACAAAGGGTTTAATATTTTCCCAAAGAGTTATGTTAGAACTTACAAAGCACGGATTTTCAAGAGAAAAGGCGTATGATTTAGTGCAAAAAAATGCAAAAAAGGCATGGACGAAACATATATCCTTTTATGAAAGTTTATCTAAAGACTCATTGATAAATAAAAAAATTTCTAATAAAGATTTAGTAAGAATGTTTGATATTGACTATCATACAAAGAGAATAAATATAATATACAAAAGAGTTTTCAAATAAAGATGAATAAGGGTAAAAAACTTTACGAGGGAAAAGCAAAAATTATTTACGAAGGTCCTGAAAAAGGTACTGGTATTCAGCATTTTAAGGATGACGCTACAGCTTTTAACAATCAAAAAAAATCTACCGTAGAAGGCAAAGGTGTTTTGAATAATAGAATTTCTGAACATATTTTAAACAACTTGAATCAAATAGGAATAAGAACTCATTTAATTAAAAGGTTAAATATGAGAGAACAATTAATAAAGCTATGTGAAATATTTCCAGTAGAATTTATTGTTAGAAATATTGCCACTGGTTCCTTAACAAAAAGATTAGGCATCTCTGATGGTACAATATTGTCTAAGCCACTAATTGAATTTTCATACAAAAATGATGATTTGGGAGATCCAGTAATATCAAGAGAACATATACTAGAATTTGGATGGGTTAAAGATGCTTCGACTTTAGATTTAATTATTGATCGTTGCTTAAGAATAAATGATTTTATGCAAGGAATGTTTAGAGGTGTTGGAATAAAACTTGTAGATTTTAAACTGGAGTTTGGGAAATCAAACATTAATGGTGAACTTTTGTTAGCTGATGAAATAAGTCCAGACACATGTAGATTGTGGGATGTGTCTAGTGAAAAAAAATTAGATAAAGATAGATTCAGAAAAGATTTAGGAAATATTATTCAAGCTTACCAGGAAGTTGCGAGAAGGCTTGGTATTATTCACGAGGAAAGTAATATTTCAGAAGTAAAATTTGGTAAACCTACTGCAGTGAATATAAAGAAAAAGTAAATTGAAAATTTCGGCTATAGTCACTTTGAAAGATGATGTGCTTGATCCACAAGGTAAAGTGGTAAATCAAACATTAAAAAATATGGGATATAAAAGTATAGTTAGTGTACGCCAAGGAAATAAATTCATCTTGGTATCAAAGTTATTTTAGTGATATTTAAATATTATGAGTCTAAAAATAAATGAAATTGAAAAGTTGATAAAAGAAGCTTTACCCGATGCTGAGATTGTAATAAAAGATCTTGCTGGTGATAATAATCATTATTCCGCGACAATAAAATCAAAAGCTTTTAAAGGAAAAAGTAGAATTGAACAACATAAACTTGTATACAAAGCTTTAAAGGGTAAAATGGGAAATGAATTACATGCTTTGGCATTAAACACTTTAGAAAGTTAATTTATGGACACAAATACAAAAGAAAAAATAAATGAACTAATTAAAAATAACGATGTATGTTTGTTTATGAAGGGAACTCCAGAAGTTCCTCAATGCGGTTTTTCTATGGCGGTATCAAATGTTTTAAAACACCTTAAAGTGAATTTTAAAGGAGTTAATGTTTTAGAAAATCAAAATCTTAGAGATGGAATTAAAGAGTTTAGCGATTGGCCAACTATACCTCAACTGTACGTAAAAGGTGAATTTATAGGTGGATGCGATATTGTTAAAGAGATGTTTGAAAAAGGCGAACTACAAAAAAAATTTAAAGATAAACAAATTTCTTCTAACTAATATTCTTAACGAGAATAATATTCTATAACTAAATTAGGTTCCATTATTGATGGGTATGGTACTTCTGAAAATTTAGGAATCCGAACTAACTTAGCTTTTTTATTTTTTTCATCCATTTGAATATAATCAGGTATATCTCTTTCTTTGCTTGCTAAAGAAAGTGCAAATGTTCCTATGGCTTTTGATTTATCTTTTAACTCGATAGTATCTTCAGCTTTAACAACATAGCTCGGAATATTAACTTTTTTACCGTTCACTTTTATGTGACCATGATTAATAATTTGTCTTGCCGAAAATACTGTTGTTGCAAGTTTTGCCCTGTAAATAACTGTATCTAATCTACTTTCTAGTAATGCAATTAAGTTTTCAGAAGTGTTTCCTTTTTTCTGCATTGCTTTACGATAAGCATTTCTGAACTGTCTTTCATTCATATTTCCATAATAAAACTTCATTTTTTGCTTTGCCTCTAATTGTGTACCATAATCAGATGGTTTTGATTTTTTGCTTTTTCCGTGTTGCCCTGGAGGATAGTTTCTACTATTAAATGGACTTTTTGGTCTTCCCCATAGATTTACTTTAAGTCTTCTATCAACTTTATGTTTAGAGGCTAATCTTTTTGTCATATTTTATATCCCGTGATTTATAAACAATGCATGCTATTTGTCAATTCAGCTTTTCTTATTAAATTCATTCAAAGTTGAGAAAATTCCAAGCAAAATACGTATTTCTTGTTCAGATAAATTTAACCTATGAAAAATATTATTAATATTTCTAATCATACTTTGTCTTTTATGGTCAGGTTGTAAAAAGCCTTTTTTATCTAAACCACGAATAATGAAATGTAAAAATTTATTAACTTCAGATTTTTTAGCTACTGAACTTTTATAACTAGTTTTATATACAATCTTCTTTTTTGAAAAATGCTGATAAAGTTCATAACAAAAAATTATTGCACTATGAGACAAATTAAGTGAGCTGAATCTTTTATTGCTTGGAATCTTAACTAAATAATCCGCACAACTAATTTCATCATTTGTTAATCCTGATGCTTCGGAACCAAAAAGGATTCCTACTTTTCTTCCTTTTTTAATTTTTGTTTTCAAGTTTAACACTGGTATAATTTTTTTATTGACTTTTCTTATTCTTGAGCTACTTGCAAAAATTATATCTAAATCTTCTATTGATTGTTCCAATGAATTATAAATTTTTGTTGATTTTAAAACATCTTTTGCCCCAACTGATGTTGCCAAAGCTTTATGGTTTGGCCAAACACATCGAGGATTTACAACTCTTAAATGTCTAATATTAAAATTTTTTATAGCTCGAGCTACAGAACCTATATTTTCACCAATCTGTGGCCTTACCAAAATAAAATAAATATTTCTTAAGCTCATTAATTATTAGCGGGAGCTTTTTCTTTATAAAGCTTATAATCCAAACTATCAATTAATGCCTTGAATGAGGCTTCTATAATGTTTGGAGAAACTCCAATTGTAAACCAACTTTTTCCTTCTCTGTCGGTACTTTCTATTGAAACTCTTGTGGTTGCATTTGTTCCTGTATTTAAAATCCTAACTTTATAATCAACTAATTTTAAATCTTTTAA
>CEUS01033402.1_pt1 | contig 14746 bp, 9 predicted proteins | sample 427031 | NCBI WGS metagenome assembly CEUS01 (sample SAMEA2622837, study PRJEB7988) | marine metagenome | biome: marine biome (ENVO:00000447); feature: marine epipelagic mixed layer (ENVO:xxxxxxxxx); material: "saline water (ENVO:00002010), including plankton (ENVO:xxxxxxxx)" | depth 140 m | reverse complement strand
CGCGGATTATGATTCCGCTGCTCTAACCAACTGAGCTACTCCGCCAGCGTACCTGACTAATCTGTATCGTACTGCGCACGGCCTGCACAACCGTCTGTCAAACAGACTGCACGCCAGCACACTCCCTTGCGACTTAGCCTATCGGGTTTTCCAGAAGTGACAAGCCCGGACCGCCGAGAGAGCCTGCGACCAGAGATCCCTTGCATCGTTATGGATCGGCGCGACGCAAGTCCTGCTTGAGATAATGCACCACCAATAGCACTTCTGACGGCATATTCTTGCCATCGCCAAGCGGAAGGCCCGGTTGCAAAGGTACCCGTTCGGGCTTCCCGTCTGCACTGGCCGCGGGCAGGAAAGCGGTTTGTGAAAAAATACGGGCCGAACGCGTCAGCAGTAATGTGTCAAACGCCAGACGACGGGCCTTGCCGAGACGCTCCATTAACTTGCGCGGCTGCAACGATTGTACCAGTCGCTGATGTGCGATCGTAGCTGGATCGCGAGGCTCCATCGCGATCGACATCCGCATCGCGGCGATCTCACGGTTCTTTGACTTCAGTGTCTGGTAAACACGCTCAATCGCGCCCGCGGTCGCCGCAGCATAGATCAAACGTATTTCGTCATCGACTTGCGAGCGACCACGGGCTTTAAGTGCGCCCGGCTCCTGCACTCGCACACCACTGAGAAATTTACTCTCAAGCAGCGCCTGCTCAAGCTGCGAACTCACTTTGATATCATTCTCAACCAGCGCAATACCGCTCTTGGCCAGCGCCTGCTGGATTACCTTTTGCTCGCCGCCCATCGGCGTAACCGCAATCTCATACACCAACAACAACCAGGAGCGATTTTCCGCAAGTGCGACTTTTCCTGACGGTTCTTTCACACGGAGCAAATCATCCGCAGCAGCGCTGTCGGAACGAGCCACGGACGTTTGTCCCGCATCTGACGAGACCTCCGCAACATCAGGCGCCACTGGGGGACTGGCCGGTTGATCTCTGGCAACATCCAGCTGCGGCGAACGGCGATCGCCGCCCCAGCCCAACCAGGCCACCAACGCCAAACTGGCGGCCAAGGCCAAGCCTCGCACAACCATCTGTGTTATCTGCTGCGGCCGCTGGCCTGATCCTGGCACGGCGGGTAGAGACTTGTCCGCGAGGCCTGCGCGGCGCTGTGCTTCATCGATCACACGCTTCGAAAAACCACCCGGTAAACGCTGCGGTGCCAACTGCTGCAATTGGTCGCGCAACACCTGGTTACCACGCTGAATCTGCTGCCCCTGCCGACTGCCCAAGAAAGCCTGGATAGCGTCACATTCCTCGGGAGGGAGTTCTCCATCGAAATATGCCGTCAACCGCTCTTCGAAGATTTCCGGATAGTCACGCATGGAAACCGGTAACTGCGGGCGTCAAGATGGACAATAGAGAATCACAACAGGATCACCACCCCCCATACGAACCAGTCAGAGCAGGCGGCAGCATCATGCTCAGTTCATCTTTGCGCAGACCCCGATCGATGTCAAACCATTTGCGCGCCCAGCGGGACTCGCACGCAACTGCCAGCGCCAAGACAATCCGGAACACCGTTAATCTGCGAAAACTCTAGCGGGAGTCGGCAATCTACGGTAGGCCAGTCGCCCCGCTAGACCTCCTGGCTATACGGTCCTGCGGAAACTGGCGGCAATCAAGTTTCTCCTGACGCTACTTCCGCAGTCACACAGGCAAAATGCTGCCGGTAGCACCCTCAACGTTGTGGCCCTGGCAAAGGCCGCCAGAACCGAAAACGTTGCCGGATCTGGCACTCTGAGTGGTCGCAGCGCACGAACAGAAATCTCCAGTGAAATTCAAAAAAGTCGATTGGCTCAAATCCCACCTCGGCACAAAATTCGCTCGACAGGGAACTCGCCCTTGTACAGGATTAATATTCCGACTGAGATTCGGCTGAAACATGGCTGAACCGCCCAGGAAGGCCCTCTGCTTTAACACAGTCCAGCACCGCAAAAACGAAATCTGGTTACAATAGGTGTCTATCACGATGCTCCTGCTGAGGACATCCCCGCCATGCCACTCGCCAATTGATCGTCTCCCCCCACGATGCAACTGATTCGTTTCTGCCTCGACAACCGTGTCAAAGTTACCGTTGGCGCGTTGTTGTTGATTCTGTTTGGCACGGTCAGTCTCTGGCAAATGCCAGTGCAGCTGGCGCCGGAGGTCCAACGACCCGAAATCCGCGTGCGCACGCGTTGGGCAGCAGCCAGCGCCCACGAAATCGAACGCGAGATCGTACAACCTCAAGAAGACCAACTCAAACGAGTTCCCGGTGTTTTGAAGTCAACTTCGTATAGCCGGGATGGCGCTGCACAAATCACGCTGGAATTCGCTCCTGATGCAGACATGCAGGAGGCCCTGGTCAATGCGAACAATCGCCTCGCACAAGTGAAGGAATACCCGGTCGATGCTGACGAACCGGTGGTGACCTCCTCGACCTCTTCCGAGCGACCAATTGCCTATCTGGTCTTGATCGCAACTGGAGACGACATCGATGTCACAGAGTACGGAAAATTTGCCGAGGATTACATCGCGGCAGCGCTGGAACGTGTCACTGGAGTCGCCGACGTCACCGTCTCGGGAGGTCGCGAGCCAGAAATGCGAGTCATCGTCGACCCCGTTAAATTAGCCGCACACGGCCTGACCATCGGCGATGTTCAGCAAGCTTTAACTGACCAGAATCGCGACACTTCCAGCGGCGCGATCTGGGAAGGTCGTCGCCGGTACACCCTGCGCACTCGCGGCCAATACAATACGCCAGAACAGGTGGAAGCGACCGTGATCGCCTACGATGGCCAGGCTCCTGTCTATGTCAAGGATGTAGGAAACGCTCAACTGGGCTACAAGAAACTCGCCTCTCTGGCACGGCGCAAAGGTCACTCGGCGATCATGATTCGCGTGATTCGTGAGGTCAAGGCAAACGAATTAGAGGTGCTGAAACGCATCGAAAAAGTAGTTGCGTCGCTGAACCAACAATTACTCAACAAACGCAACCTGCAACTTAACATCGCACATGACAAACGGCCCTATATTTACTCAGCGATCGGTCTGGTTACCAATAACCTGTACGTCGGTGGCAGTCTCACGATTCTGATCCTGTTTTGTTTCTTGCGTAGTGCGCGTTCCACCGCAATCATCTGCCTTTCGATGCCGATTTCAATCATTGGCACGTTTTTGATGATGCATGCAATGGGACGAACAATGAACGTCATTAGCCTGGCGGGCATTGCATTCGCAACAGGGATGGTCGTCGATAATGCGGTCGTAGTACTGGAGAACATCGATCGCCATTGGCGGAACAACAAACGCCCCTTTGAAGCGGCGCTCCATGGCACGCGGGAAGTATGGGGGGCAGTCCTGGCAGCAACTTTGACCACATTAGTGGTCTACATACCCGTGATCCTGATTCCCCAGGAGGCCGGACAGCTCTTTCGTGACATCGCGATTGCCAATAGCTGCGCCGTCTCCTTGTCATGGGTCGTTTCCATCACCATGATTCCGGTTGCGGCAACCTACATACTCAAGTCGCAAACTCCGAAGACCGAGACGCAGCCCGTCCAGGGGCGGCTGCGACAGCTTATCACTTCCTTGACTCCTGGCCTGCTGCTGCGCGGATTGGTAGTGCAGCTCAACCAGGCGCTCCAGCGCAGTGCCACAGCGCGCATCCTGACGGTGCTGGCATTTGTAAGCGGTTCGGTGCTGGTTTGCTGGCTAACCTGGCCGGAAATTGAGTACCTGCCGGCAGGAAACCGACGTCTGGCAATGGCTACGATGGTGCCCGCACCCGGTTTAAACACTCAGGAATTGACTCGTGTCCTGGAACAATGTGAACAGATCTTGCAACCGTTCTGGGAGACCACAGCCGATTCCGGTAGCGGCAAGCAACTTGATGGCCCTGCCATCGCGGATCAATTCTCCTACCTGAGTTCGCGCAGCGGTGAACTATTTCTGGGCGCTCGTACTGTCGACATGCTTAAAGGAGCTGAGCTGGTACCGATTCTGACGAACGCCACCGCTCGGATACCCGGACTCCAGGCGAAGGTCCGCCAACTCGGGCTCTTCGGTGGTCGTGGCGGCAGATCGATTTACGTTGAAATCACGGGGCCTGATTTGCCACGCCTGGTGGAATTCGGCGAGCGCGTACAACGCACTGCCATCGGAGCGTTAGAGGGTGCCAGCGTCATTCCGCAGCCAGCACTCGATCTCACCAGCCCGGAACTGCATGTCATTCCGCGTCGCGAAGTCGCTGCACGTGTCGGCTTGACCGCGCGTGAACTAGGTTACTGGATCGACGCGTTGAATGATGGAGCTTACGCGGGAAGCTACTGGCAAGGCACTGACAAAATCGACTTGACCATCCTCGCGGGCAATGACGAGATTCGCAAACACGGAGATGCCTGGGATTCCCGACTTGTCGCACACACACAGCAACTCGCAGAAATGCCGATCTCAACACCGCAGGGACAACTCGTCACCGTCGGTTCGGTGGCAGACATCCGATTTTCTGGCGGTCCTGAACTGGTCTTTCATAGTGAACGGCAGCGAGCCGTTCGCATTGAAGTCACGCCAAGGCCTGACGTCCCGCTCGAACGAGCAGCCAATGTGCTGCAAACACAAATGGATTCAATGCTGTCTGCTGAAGACATCGAAAACGGATACCAGATTCGTCTGTCCGGCGCAGTCGACAAACTGCTTGGATCCTGGGATGCAATGAAATGGAATTTGCTGCTGGCACTGTTGGTCACGTACCTGCTGATGGCAGGCCTCTTTGAGTCCTGGACCTACCCCGCCGTAATCATGATCAGTGTCCCGCCTGCCGCTGTCGGTGGCCTGTTCGGTCTCTGGCTCTTGAACCAAAGCGTCGTCCAGCATTTAGACATGTTGACCATGTTGGGGTTCGTCACCCTGATCGGAATCGTGGTCAACAACGCCATTTTGATTGTTCACCAGACACTCAACTTGCTCCGCACACAGCATCTGCCACACGCTGAAGCGATTGTCGAAAGCGTACGCAGCCGTGTTCGGCCAATCTTCATGACCACGATCACGACCATGTGTGGACTAGCGCCGCTCGTTCTTTCACCTGGAGCCGGTAGTGAACTGTACCGGGGACTCGGCAGTATTGTTCTCGGTGGACTGGGCTGCTCAACCTTGTTTACATTAATCCTGGTCCCTACTTTGCTGAGACTACTGTTGGATATACGGCAGTGGATGTCCGGGGGTTTCAATACGCCCTCAATTGAAACCCACGATGCGAGTGGGGCCGAACCTGCCAGCAACGTTACCGATCAGCAAAACGTCGGTACGGTAGCACCCTGATACCGCGTTGCGACGTCATTGAATCCACGCGTCTCGTGATCTTCAAGACTGTCCCAGTTGCCTGGTACGGGCGGCAAGTGCCATTTCCTCAAGACGGGCAGGATCCACGCCACCGCGATCGGGTGCCAGGTGCATCCCTCCGTCCAGGCAAATTGTCTCGCCGGTCAGCCACGCGGCTGCTGAAGAAGCCAGAAATACTACAAGACCGCCAATCTCTGCCGGGTCACCCGAGCGGCCTAACGGCACATCGGTCGCTTGTTTATTCCACTCCTCACCAGCGGCAAAGGCCTGTCGCACACCCTCAGTATGGACGGGGCCGGGTGCGATTCCATTCACTCGGACCTGATGTCGACCCCACTCCAAGGCCAGTGTTTGTGTCAGCGCGTCGATCCCCGACTTTGCTGCGCACGCCGGGAGCATGCCCACCCAACCAGTCCGATGTAACGTCATGCTGATGTTGATGACCGCTCCGCCCTGCTCACGCAACATAGGAAACGCTGCCCGACAGCAATAGAAAGTCCCGAACAGATCGGTTTCCACAATCGCACGCCATTGATTGTCGCTGAGCATGTGAGACGGATAGTAGAAGTTACCGGCCGCATTATTGACCAGAACATCCAAACCACCCATTGCTTCACGGACAGCGGCAAAACACTTATCTACCTGATCCACCTCGCGCACATTCAGCGAAACCCCGAGCGTTTGCACCTTGTATTTCTCTGCTAATTCATGGGCCACTTGCTGGCACAGGTCACTGCGTCGGCTGGCAATGACGACATTCGCACCGGCTGCGGCCAGCTGGTCCGATATCCCCCTGCCAATCCCGCTGGCACCGCCCGTTACCAGGGCTGTTTTCCCGCACAACAGCCCGGCACGAAAAACGCTCTCCATCGCTCTACCCTTTCAGCTGCCAGGGACAATCTCTTCGATCAAGACGGCCAGCTCTTCGTGCAGATCACGAGGAGACATTTCCTGCTCCGCTACCCTGCCCTGGCTGTACCACGCCGCTGCATTGTACCTCGCGATTGCCGGTCAGGTACTCGATCGACACTCGGGAATCAACTCCGCAACACTCCCCTGGAAACAGAGACAAACCGGGCATTTACCGATGGCCAATAAAAAACGCCCGGTGAAACACCGGGCGTCTGAACTACCTGACCCAAGTCATAGACCGTCACTTAACGAGCGTGATCAAACCGATAAATACCGCGGCCGTCATTGCTCACCGCCATGAAATAGACTTCGCCCATTTCATCTTCACCAAACGAGATCACTGCCTTACGCTCAGATTGTAGAGCATAATTGGCGACCACCTGTTTTTTCTCGCGATCGTAATGCAGGGCCCACAAGCGACCGCTGACGTAGTCTGCATAGAGGAACTTCCCCTGTAGTTCTGGCAGTCGTTTACCACGATACACATAGCCACCCGTAATCGACTTGCCAACCTCGTGGTCGTATTCCCAGACCGGCTCCTCCAATTTCAAACCCGGTTTGGTTGCCAGAGCACCAAAGGCGTGGGTCCCTTCACGAAAATTCCATCCATAATTGCCACCACGTTTAACTACATTAATTTCTTCCCACAGATCTTGACCCACGTCCGTAACCCAGAGGTCACCCGTTTGCCGGTCAAATCCCAGTCTCCACACATTGCGAAGCCCGTACGCCCAGATTTCGGGACGTGCTTCTTTCACATTGACAAATGGATTGTCTTTCGGAACCGCATAGTTTTTTCCGGCATCCTTATGGTCCACATCAATTCGCAAGATCGACCCGTGCAGCACTTCAAGATTCTGACCGTTACGGTGCGGATCATTGCCATCGCCACCGTCACCCAACCCGACATAAAGATGCCCATCGGGACCAAAGGCAATCGTGCCGCCATTGTGGTTCCAGTATGGCTGTTTGATGCGCAACAATTCTTCTTCGAACTCCGGATCGGCCTGTTCTGGATTGGATCGCGAAACACGAAACCGAGAAACAACCGAAGTTTGCCTGGCATCTCGCGTGGTGTAATAGGCAAAGAACTCACCCGTCTTCTTGTAATTGGGGTGAAAAGCCATTCCCAAAAAACCTTCCTCGTTCTCTTTGTCGCTGTAGCTGACTTTCTTGGAAAGATCCAGGAAGATGCGAGTCTTTGCCGCGTTCTGATCATTCGGAAAGCTGTGAATCACACCCCGCTGTGTCGCCACAAAAACGCGATTACTGCCGTCACCCGCGTTGGTCAATGCGATCGGTCGCAGGGGCTGCAACCGTCCGGCATCATCTTCAGCCTCCCAGCCTGTCCACTGCAGCTTGGGAAACGCAATAACCGGCTTGTACGCTAGTTTTCCATCCACGGGATCCAGACGATCCGTATCACCATCCAGTTTTCGAATCTTGATATTCCGAAAAGCAACCAGATTTCCGTGATCTTGCAGGCAGATGTGCCCTTTAGTCGCCTCGCCGAAACCAGTGAATTTCGCAAACTTGCTCTTGGCAACTCGCTTCTTCCAATCTGCACTGCCTTTGACATACCGGGCATATCTCAGGCCGTTCATATGCGTTGAACATTGTTCTGGAGTGATGCGAATGCGCAGTTGATTCCATTGTCCAGCGGGACGCGTCGCATCGACACTGGAAGGATAGAGCTGATAGAGCCAACCACACTTCTGCGGGTCGTGACCGTCGACATTGTCCTGAATCTGGATTTCAGGGCCTGAAAACGCCGCTCCTACTTTGTCCGATTCAAGGACGTGGTACATCAAACCACTGTTCCCACCTTTAGATATATTGAATTCCAGTGACAACTCAAAGCTGTCGTACTGTTCCACAGTAATAATGTCGCCGGCACCTTGAGCGGCGCGGGTTAGCGCACCATCCACCACTTTCCACCCGGAACCAATCGTCTGAGCCCGATAATTGCGCCAGTGGTCCAGATTCTTGCCATCGAACAACAACTTCCATCCCGCGCGTTTCTCTGCCGGAGTGAGTTTGTTCAATTCCGCAGCGCGTGCGGCCGACAGGCCGCTGAAAAGAAAGAGACTCAGGCCGATTACCACTGTCTTTGAATATTGCTTTTGCATGGTACGTCTATTCCTCCCACAAAAAAGTAGGTTCACTAAATTGAGTCGATGAGGCGACCCGGCGTTCATTAAAGCAGTGACATCTCCAACACCACCGCAGTCAGCTTGTCATGACAAGCGCCAACCGAACCACCAGTCAACTACCACCACCACTGAAATATCAGGGTGACAATTGCTGTATCTCTACACGGCGAAACTCGATGGGATGACTCTCCGATTGCAGGCAGATATACCCTCCTTTTAGTAGTTTCCCCGTCCTTTTGGCCAGTTCACTGGCATGTTGATCACGCAAATCGAGCTGCGGCTGCGCGTACTCCAGGACAGCCTTTCCTTCCACGATATGCTTGATAGATTCGTTCCCGCGCACCTCGATTTCAACAGTCACCCAGTTTTCCCGGTGATAGGTCTTGGAACGTGAATTGGTGCAATGCCGCGTGACCAATTTCCCAGCCATCACAACATTCGTTCCGGGCGTACACAAATTCGCTGTCGGACGGCTCTGTGACCCATTGCCGCCTAACAACTGGACTTCAATCGATACTGGAAAGTCCTGGTCCTGAGCCATCGATTCAGGCGCTTCGCTGTGAACCATGACACCGCTGTTTCGCAGCGCCCAGCCGGGACCACCAGGGACCTGTTCACCGACAAATCGATATTCAACACGCAATCGATAATGCGTAAACGGGGTCTGGTAAAACAAGTGTCCAAACTTGCGATCAAATCGTTCGTACCCGTCGTAAACAACCTTCAATAGACCGTCTTCAACACGAAATGTGTTGTGATAATTTTCATTCAATGGATGGCCAGCCACCTTTGGCTTCCAACCATCCAGGTTCTTTCCATTGAAAAGCGAAACCCATTTACCCCGCTGGTCAGATTGGCCTTTGTCCTCTGCGGCAAGCCCACCACAAACAACAACCAACACCAGCCCGGCCAGTACTTCTCGCGCAGTGAAACATGTCCGCAACATAACACCCCCTCAGTCCACGTGTGAAACAAGCTGGCTGATCATTGACCAACCAGCGGAGCCGATCGGCAGTCGGCACAGACAAACACCCATAAGGGCCGGCATCCAGATACACGGAGCATCGGGCCAGCCGTCACCAAGAATCGCCCAGAGTACCACAAAAAGCAGCCCACGTGACCACCCACAGTAGCGGGTGGGCGGAACATATACGCCACTGCGGGCCAACAGATGCTGTGGCAAAATCACCGAATCGCCACAGGATGGGTGCACGACAACGCCTCTCAGCCAGACGATGCTGTAGCGTCAGCAAGCAGGCAACGTCGCACTGAAAAAATCGCCAGGCTGCGACTGTAACAGAGATGCTTCCCAATCACCTTTTCTTCATGCGAGCAATATCCTGTTCCAGCCGTTTCATCATGCCTGCCAACTTGCTCACAGAATACTGGTCGTTCATCTGTTTTTTGTCATCGAGAACCTTGTCCAACTCCGTATCGTCCAGCCAAATCCCGCGGCAGACAACGCAACGATCTACCTTGACCGGGACAACATATGAAAAGTGGTGCTGCTGTAGTCGGCCATCATCACCGGAACATCGCGGACAACGCATGTAGCCATCGGTGTCGCCTTCCTTATACTCCGGGTCACGGCCGAATTTACGCTCCAGCTCTTCTTCAACCTGGCTGAGGTCAAGCTTACGAATCACCTCTAATTCCCGTTCATCAAACCAGATCCCATCGCACTTGTGGCATTTGTCAAGTTTAACGCCTGCCACTGTCACGACAGCCAATTCAGTACCATCACGTGGACACTTCATCGCGGCATCTCTCCTCTTAAACACAACACAACGGCAGAGGTACAATCACATGTGGCAACGCGATCCGGCAAATCACTCCCCCAAAAGAAACCAAAGAACAGCCGCCAAGCGCTGCTTGCATTAGTTTACGTGAAATAGCCTGCGGGACGCAAAAGCGGGCATCACAACCACACCATCGCAAGGACTACGATGCCAGTGTTCGTCAAGACAAATCTTGAGTTTCGCTAATCAGGCTCGTCGTAATCGCGTCAAATACGAGCTCCAGGTCAGAGAACTCACGGTCTTCAGCCTGACAGAGCAGCAAACAGCAGCGGTTGCCCAGCGAAAAATGTCTGGTCCGTGCAACAACCACCATATCCATGCAGAAAAAATGCAGGTCGTGCCCAGTCAAATCAACATCCAGCACCGTCTGTTGTGACTCTTCGACCTCAATCTCACCGTATTCGCTGCGTAGAGTCTGCAACAGGTTCTCCGTGAGGTCATTTGCTTCCTGCTGCGCGGGAAAGTGCTGCAGCATCCAAAATCCACTACCTGGACTTTGGGCAAAAACGGTCTCGGAGAGTCCATCTGCCGGCTCTTCAACGATGCGCCAATTTTCAGGGTACCGAAAGCGGATGCCCGCATTCTCATATTGTGGAGGCTGACTCATCGGTTCCCGTTCCCAGCATGGCGGTCGATCGGCCACATTGTGTCAGCCACATAGGGCCTGTCAATCCACTCAAGATCAACCTACTCGAACACGCGGCTACAGCGGCGGTGAATGCAGCTCCAACAACTCCAGATAACTCCTTCGTTCCGTTCCACCCAGATCCAGTTCACACGCCAGATATTCCAGAGTTGCACGAGCTTCTGCCACATCCGCTGGGCACACGACGCTCTCCAATTCCAGAAACCTACCCAAGCCGTCGACCTGATCCAAAGCGACAGTGACTGCTCTATTTCGCACCTGCAGCTGGCCCACTCGGCGACTTTTTGTTACTTCACCCGCTACACAAAACCCCAGTGCCTCCAAAATCTGTGCGAACTGCGGCGCCGCAGTTTCCCTGTCTGCCAATGCAACCTCAATTTCCTTTCGAGTCTTGGTACGCTCATCGAGACGGGGCCCCTTGTAAGTCACCTCAACACGGTTTTCTGTCTGCCGAATACGAAGTGCCTCATCTGTGTTGGAAAAATCACGTGCCGGGTGCGAAAAATACGAGTCAACCTGTCGTTCGCTCGGCCCCAGTTCAACCTCCCATTTCTGCAGACGCTGGCGGAGCTCCACTTCGTCACGCACAGCAAATTTCATTTCCACTTCAATGACCATAAGCCATGCTCCCGCAATTCCCGAATCTGGTTTTCTCCAAGTACCATGACGCATCACAGCGGCTTGGTGGCAGGGGATAAAGAAACTGCTCGATCAACTTGTTGGCTTACAACAAGATAGCAGGTGGGGGCGACAAGACCCCCGCCGTCTCCGTACACAGAGACCGTAACGGGCCCAAGTGGTACTCCCTGAATACAAAACAGCCGGCCTCGTTACGAGGCCGGCTGTGATTTACTTGGCGTGGCAACTGTTGAATTCGCCCGAAGACTAATTCCGCTTCCAGCTGTTTGCCAGATCTTCAAGCAATTCATCTGCGATCAGATCTTCCCGGTAGGAACTCGCCGCGGCGACGGCCGCGTCGAGTGCGGTCACATCATTAACCGAAGCATGTCGCGCGGCGGCCAGCCAACCGGTAACATCCTGTGAATCACTCGCAACAGCCGGTGCGGGCACCAGGGGCGATTCAGCAACCTGTACCGGCGTGGCAGCCTCACGACGCGTCCACAGTGCGTCACCGATGGCAACCACTTCGTCGGCCGGAACAACTTCAATCGCCGAACCTTGTACTGCGGCTTCACCAGCAGCTGATGAACGCTGATTGAGAGCACTAATTACCAACAGAGCGTCAATCGGTGAAATATTCCCATCCGCATTCACGTCCAGGTAGGGTGCTGCGTCGGACATTGTCGACGCTTCCCCTTCCGCGGCAGCCGTGTTCTGGCTATTGAGATCTTTAACAACCAGCAGTGCATCGACAGGAGAACGCGCACCGTCACCGTTCACGTCGTACCGGTCCACAGGATTGGTATTCGTCGCTTCCCCTTCTCCCGCACCACTGACGATCGTCACACTGTCGGAACCGTAACGAATCTGGTCGAAGTCTACTGCTTCAGCCGGTTCAAATGTCAGGGTATCCTGCCCGGGACTGCCATTGGCGGGATCCGCCGTGAACGTCGCTACTCCAGCCGAAGTGGCCGTCATACCGATGCTCAGCAGGTGAAATTCCTCAGAGCCAAGTGGTGTCTGGGAAAACTGTACACCACCGGCTTCATCGATTATTCCCGCGGTCGAGGCATCGACCACCTGACCGATATTGCACGTGTCCGATGGGAATTGCGAATAGGCAATCCCGCACGTAATGTCATAGCCCTCGGCATTTCCACTGTCGACGTTGACCGCAGTCAAACCGCGTTCATAGAGCAGGTCTAGGTAGGCCGCATAAATACCGCGATTCGCAGCTGCGCTCCGCAAGTCTGTGACGTATACGTTGAGCTGGAATTCATCGCCAACCGAGAGCGACTGGTTCCCCAGCGAATTTCCATTCTCGTCCGCCACGTCGACACGTAAATGGACAACGTCGTTCGCATCACTGCCGTGCACCGTGATCTGTGCCGTTGACTGCAAGCCGATGGAATCTTCAATGGTGTAGATGAACTGATCCGTGACAGCCGCACCTTGCGGCGGCGTATAGGCAACACCTGCCCCGTTATTGATAATCGACACAACACCGCCAGCAGAGGTCGGCCCTACTGCAACAATGCTCGCCTGTCCGTTACTGCCAGACAGATCATTATCGAGCGGAGCGAGTACCTGGGATCCGGCAGCATAAGAATCATCTATCGCTTGTGGGGGCGTACCCGCTCCCACAATCGAAATCGACTCGGAACCGAAGGTGATGCGATTCCGCGACACTGCTTCCGTCGGCTCAAAAAAGACCGTGTCGAACGCTGGTGACTGCTCTGTCGGGTCGGTCTGGAAACTAACCTCGCCAGCGGCGATTGCCTGCATCGTGACAACAAAGATCTTGGTCGGATCCGGGCCCAAAGCGATGGGTTCCGACTGAAGGCCACCCGCATCGTTGATCACATTCGGAATCGACGTGTCGGCGGAGGTAGCATTCGGGTACAAGCAGTCACCGCAATCAGTAGCGAATGCAACATCCAGAACCGTGACCCGGGAGGCGTCATACAACAGGTCGAGGTAGGCTGCGCCCACGCCGCGGTCATCTGCGGGTGTCGCCGTATTGGGATCTTCCGTCCTAAGATCGTCTGCGAAGGCATGTACCAGGAACGTGTCACCTAACTCAACCGCACTCACTGGGGTTCCCGACTGGTTGGTGACAGCGAGTGAAAATGCAACCAGGTCGTTGTCTGCAGCATTCTCGGAAACCTGTACGCTGACCGTAGCCGAGCTCGTCGCTCCCGTGGAATCAACCAGGGTGTAGGTAAACTGGTCCAAATCCTGGAACCCAGGATTCGGCGTATAAACGACTGCCTGGCTACCAGCCGGCACAGTGACAACACCATTATCAGGCTGCGTTACCGATTCAATCTCGATGGGTCCATTCGGCCCGGTGATGTCATTCGCGAGCACATTCAGCACATTGGGGCCTGGAGCCACGTCGGTCACATAGTCGTCCACCGCGACTGGATTGGCAAACGTCGGGGTAATGCTTACCGTAACCGTCGCCGAACTGGATCCATTTGACGTACCATCACTGATGGTGTAGGTAAAGGAATCGATTCCGAACGCACCGGCAGGTGGTGTATACGACAGGGTCGAACCATTCTGCAGAATCTGCACGCTGGCACCCAAGTCGGTACTACTGACACCGCTGATCGAAATGCTACCTACAGAGCTCACCTGGTCGTTATCCAACACGTCCAGCAAGTTGCCAGAACTGTCCTGGGCAACGGTAAACGCATCATCCGTGGCTTGGGGACGATTTCCCAGCACGGTCACTGAATAGTCTTCCACTTCTCCAGCGAGTGCCGGCCCCGTTGCGCCTAGGCCGTTCTCATACCCATAGCGGAAGCGGGCATAGGTCACTCCGCCGCTGGCTGTAGCCGGAATCGGGAAGGACAACGAGTGGGTACCTGCAGTCAACTTCTGGTTGGTAACAATCTGCTCACCCAGGTCATCCCAATCGCCATCATTATTGAAATCAACGAACCCCTGTAGTCGTCCGGGAGAATGGCCATTTGTGGAAATCACGACATCCATCGTGCCAATACCACCGGAAAACAACCCGGACGTAAAGGTAACACCATCTTCGTCGTCACCGTCCCCGTCGGAATCTGCAGTATTTAGTGAGTCGGCTTCGCCATCAAGTGCCGAGCCCAGATGGAATCCACCCAACACGCCGTGCCGCGGACCATCATCCGCAATACTGACTGGATAAGGCTCGGGCGCATCGCCCAGATCGAAGGCCTGCCCGACATTCCCGAAATCAACATC
>CEUS01214180.1_pt1 | contig 14751 bp, 7 predicted proteins | sample 427031 | NCBI WGS metagenome assembly CEUS01 (sample SAMEA2622837, study PRJEB7988) | marine metagenome | biome: marine biome (ENVO:00000447); feature: marine epipelagic mixed layer (ENVO:xxxxxxxxx); material: "saline water (ENVO:00002010), including plankton (ENVO:xxxxxxxx)" | depth 140 m | reverse complement strand
GATGAAGGGGAAAATTATACCAATGAAAAAAACGAAAAAAACGAATACTTTCAGTTTCTTAATTTAAAGCTCCAATCTGCTATTGAGAGTCAGTATAGTCTCCCATATACAAAATTTAAGGTAGGAAGTTTCCCCAAACTTTTCTTGGATAGATCAGGCATTGCAAAAAAATATTTAGGTGGTGGTTATAAAATTCAAGTAAGGTGGTTTGACTCAGATTTATCAGAAGTCCAATACCCAAAAAATTCTGGTAGGTACGGTTATTATGCTGAAATTATAGGAAATAATGGGAAGAAATTGAAGAGATCCGGTACTCTTTTTTGTGAACCATCAGACTGGATGGCATGGAACAATAAATTATATTCAGATTTAGATTATTTTCCAGTTAATAATATCCCGAAAACGGTTTGGCTCGAGCACAGAGACGCAATTAGATCCTATCTAGGTCATTCTACGCATAAATCTTTATTGTCACAGGAAAAAGATATAATATTATTAACGTTCTTAGATGAAATGCACAAGAAAGGATTTTCTAAGGATAGAAAGCTAACGCCTTTAATCTACGATGGAGACTATCATGCATTGCTTAAACAAAAAGTTTTAGGTAAAGAAAATTTTTATCCAAAATTAGTTTTGCCTCAAAAAACTAAACTAAAATCAACTAAACTAAAATCAAAAATCAAAAAATATAAAAAGCAGAATCCAGATTTTAATAAAAAAATGAGGAAGCTATGTCAAGATTGGATTGCTGATGGTGGTTCACCCTTTGATATGGTTATAGCAAAAGATGGAGAGATTATTTTTCATGAAGCATTTGGAAATGATGCATATGGAAAGTTCACAATTAATTCTCCGACCGAGATAGCATCAATTACGAAGCTGTTCACCGGAATATTATTTGCACTATTTATAGATCAAAATATTATCGAAATAGATGACCCGGTTGGTAAATATTTGCCTGATTTTCCTATAGAAGGTCCTAGAGCTATTACAATGAGACAGTGTTTTACCCATACAAGTGGATTATCAGGACATGGATTATTTGATGGAGTTCACAATCATTGGCTAGAGAATACTTTATTTCAAATAGTGAAAAATGATACCGTTGGAACGGTTCACATATATAATGGAATGGGCTATGATCTTGTTGGTAAGGTTATGGAATCTGTGACTGGAAAAAGTATTTTTCGTTTATTTCATGAGTATTTGTATGAGCCGTTAGGTATGAAAAATACGATTCATGACTGGGACCTTGGTTACAGTGTCCATACCACAGCCTATGATCTTGCAATTTTAGCACAGATGATTTTAAATAAGGGTACCTACGATGATAAAAGATATTTCTCGGAGAAAACCTATGAGCAAATTCTTCCAAAGAATCTTACAGACTATTACCCCAATTTAAGATTTACTAATCCATGGGATGAAGGAAGACCCAAAGGTATTGGTACGACTGTACAACAGTGGGAGATTCTTGATGAAGAAACAGGTGAAAAAAGGCACTTGCTAAGTATGAATGTAATTGGACATGGATCTGCTACGTCATCTGTTTTTCGTATAGATCTTGATAATAAAATTATTATTACACAATCAAGAAGAAAAGGAAGCAGTAGGTTTGGTGATCACTTTTTGAAAGTATACAAATTGATTGATAAACAATTGGTTGTGAATGATACCTAAAATGTTATCAAGCTTAAAACATTTAAGATTAAATTTATTTTTTCTTTTTCTATATAGTTGCACCTTTAACAGTACAAATATTCATCCCAATTTTATTATTATTTTTGTTGATGATTTGGGGTACGGAGATCTGAGCTCCTTTGGTCACCCTACCATTCATACACCTCATTTAGACAAAATGACTTCTGAAGGAATGAAGCTTACTCAGTTCTATGTAGGCTCTTCTATTTGTACTCCTAGCCGCGCGGCTCTATTGACTGGGAAATTACCGGTTCGAACTGGAATGTATGGAAAAAGGAGTGTCCTTTTTCCAGATAACGCTGGAGGACTACAATCATCTGAAAAAACAATAGCATCAGAACTGAGATCTCTAAACTATAAGACTGCATGTATTGGGAAATGGCATCTAGGTCACATGGAAGAATTTATGCCAATGAATCACGGGTTTGATACTTTTTATGGCATACCTTACTCAAATGATATGGGACCAGAAAGCCAATGGGATTACGCAAGAACTAATTTTCCACCATTACCTTTTTTAGATGGTAAGGATACAATCGGAGTAAGTTTGGATCAGAGTCAGTTTATTAAAATGTTCACAGATAGATCGATTGACTTTATCCAGCAGAATAAGAATGATCCATTTTTTCTTTATCTGGCTCACTCTGCTCCACATACTCCTCTAATGATTAATAAGGAGAATGAAGGAAAAAGTGAGCGAGGCCTTTATGGCGATGTTGTTTCGGAGTTAGATAGGAGTGTAGGTAGGATTCTTAATACTCTGAAGGATTTAGAAATTCATAAAAAAACATTTGTGATTTTTACAAGTGATAATGGTCCTTGGAGCTGGAGAGGTGTTAACGGTGGATCAGCTGGTCTTCTTAAAGGTAATAAAGGGAGTGTCTATGAAGGGGGATATCGTGTCCCTGCAATCGCTTGGATGCCGGGCAGTATAGATGAAGGGATAATATCAAGATCTATTTCTTCTACCCTTGATCTTTTACCTACAATTATGAATATGACTGGAAATAATGATTATCAAATATCTGGGTTAGATGGGATGGATATATCCAATACATTTTTTAAAAACATACCTGTTCGCAATAATATCCATTATTATAGACAAGATACTCTAGTTGCAGTTCGACATCAGGAATGGAAAATATATATTAATGATCCAAATCCCTGGAATGACGAGTTTACTAAAGCGGATCTGCCTCTGTTGTACAATTTAAATCATGATCCATCGGAAAAATATAATATCGCTAATAACCACCCCAAGATTATTGAAAATTTAAGACAGCTTGCTGAAGCGCATATCAAAGAAACAATTGTAGAGCCTTCAAAATTGGATACGATACTCCCATCCTACAGAGCAGGTTATGATCAATATAATAAGAATTTTTAAACGATTACTTTTTGGTATTTTTTCTTTCTGGTTTATATCATGTTATTCTAGTTTATATACAAACGAGCAAAAAGGATTGAATATTGTTTGGCTGGTCGCTGAAGATCTGGGCCCCTATATACCGTCCTTTGGCGATTCAACTGTAAGCACACCAAGTCTAGATAGATTAGCTAGGGAAGGTGTTTGCTATACAAATGTTTATTCTGTATCTGGCGTTTGTTCACCAAGCAGAGCTTCTTTGGTTACAGGTATGTATCCATCAAGTATTGGGGCTCACCATATGCGAACTCTATCTCAGCAACCGGCAGCAAGAGAAAAAGGACTCATCAATTATGAAGTAGTTCCACCTCCTGAAGTAAAAATGGTTAGCCAAATCTTAAGGGAAAACGGCTACTATTGTACAAACAATAAGAAAGAAGACTATCAATTTTATAAGTCAGAGATGGCATGGGATGAGTCAAGTATATTTGCCCATTGGAGGAATCGACCAGATGGGATGAAATTTTTTTCAGTTTTTAATTTTGGTGTAACCCATGAGTCCAATCTTTGGGATCCTTGGTATAGGCAATACAATCTTGATCCATTCCCTCCAGACCGATCACTAAAAAAATGGTGGAAACAATTTGAAGGGATTAAGAAACCTTTATATGTCAGTGATGATATTGATATAAATATACCGCCTTATTTACCATATAATAATGTAGTTAAGGAAGATATGAAAAGAATGTACTCTAACATTGTAGAGATGGATGAAAAGGTTGGTCTAATTCTTGACCAGTTAGAGAATGATGGTTTATTAGAAAAGACAATTATTGTTTGGTATACAGATCATGGTGGTCCTTTGCCGAGACAAAAGAGATTGCTTTATGATTCTGGGATAAAGGTCCCTATGATAATTCGATATCCTAGTAAGAAACGTTCTGGGGAGATTGATAAGAGATTAATTAGTTTTGTTGATTTTGCTCCTACACTACTATCTATGGTAAATATAGAACCTCCATCATACCATCAGGGACTAGCATTTGAAGGGAAGTTAAAGTCACCTAATAATAGATCGTATATTCATGCTGCTGCTGATAGATTTGATGAATACTATGATATGATAAGGGCCGTTCGAGATAAACGCTACAAGTATTTGAAAAATTATAACCTGGATAAACCCTATTATCATCCCCTCGAGTATAGAGAAAGAATGAATACAATGAAGGAGTTATTACGTCTAAATGATGAAGGGAAATTAAATGATATTCAATCACAGTGGTTCAGATTATCTAAACCGGAAGAAGAATTATTTGATACTGAAAATGATCCCCATGAATTAAATAATCTTGCACAGAATAGAAAATATGAATTCAAATTGATTGAAATGAGAAATGAGTGTGAAAAATGGATGAGTGAAATTAATGATATGGGGTTTATACCTGAGAATGAGCTCATTGAATCATTTTGGCCGAATAAGATTCAGCCTATTACCGAAATTCCTAGTGTTAATTATGATAATGGTAGAATAAAACTGGATTGTATAACAGATGGTGCTTCAATAGGTTATAAATTCCCAAATGATGATTTACCATGGATAGGGTGGAGACCTTATACAGGATCTTTTGATTTAGATTCTTTGAAAACAGTAAAAGTTATTGCACATCGCCTGGGATATAGACCAAGTGATACTCTTATATATAAACAACCATAGGAATAATTTAATCTGGTTCTATCTTTACTTATTTTGAAATAGGTTGGTCAAATTGCTATCATATATTTTAATAGGGATCTCGGATTGTAATGTTTTGGTAATAAAATTTAATTTTCCCTTTGTAATAATTTCTATTTTAGATTGCTGAAATCAAATTCTAGTTTATATTTTATTATACCTTTTACCCCCCAAATTATCTATATTAAATTAGTGACTACCTTTTTAGTTACTAGATGATTTAGATGGCAGATATTATAAAAACCCTTGAACACTTTGGTTTATCAACTAATGCATCCAGGGCTTATTGTTCACTTTTGAAGTCTAATCCTGCCACCGGTTACGAGATCAGTTCTCAGGCTAGTATTCCGAGGTCAGCGATCTACAATGTACTAAATAAATTAGAAAGTATGGGTCTGGTAAGCGGTATGGGTGATAAACCCAAAAGATATATTCCTCTATCTCCTTCAAGTTTGATCGAACATTTGGAAAACTCACACCAAGATTCAATAGAAGAGCTAAAAAATAATTTGGAGCAAATGGAACTGGATGAAGAAGCTTTTGATTTCTGGCATATACACGGTTATAAGAATTTGATTCTAAAGATAAAAGAAGCAATAAAAGCCACAGAAGCAAAACTTTTTATTAGTGCCTGGAAGCGAGAGATTGACGCGCTGGATATTGAATTGAAAAGTGCAGAGGAGCGAGGAGTGGAATTAACAGTATTTTCATTCTGCGCTTTGGATAAAGATTATGGAAAATCTATTACTTATGGTTTGGATGAGAATGCGTTGCGGAAGGTATGGTCGCCCAAGGTGATTATGGTGGCTGACGAGGTCACCACTATCATGGGCAGTGCCAGATATCAGGATAACAGCAAGGCTATTTTAACTCAGAATGAGGCTATTACCGATATTGCCACAAACCATATTATCCTTGATATTACCCTGGCCGGTAACAGATTGGGTTTTGATCCCAATCCGGTTGTCCAGCGGGTCCTTAAACGACCTGATATCCATTTGGACCGTTTACTGGATACAAAGTAAATACCATAATCCAACTTGACTTTATAATATAATATTGTCCAAGTTTGTTAGTTACTCAAAAAAGAGTTACTATATATTTTATTAATCTTGTAACCGTTTAGTAAATGAACTCAGCATTGACTCGACAGAGCGGAATATTGTTGCACCTTACTTCCTTGCCTGGTCCATATGGTATCGGAGATCTTGGTCCGGAGGCCTATTCTTTTGTGGACTGCATGAAGGAAATGGGTCAGCGTCTTTGGCAAATTCTACCCACCAATCCTCCGGATAGATTATATCATTGCCCCTATAGTGCTAGTTCGGCATTCGCTGGGAATGTGCTCTTGATCAGCCTAGAAGAATTACAAAAAGAAGGTTTTCTGGAAGATCGGGACCTAGTCGATTTTCCGGAATGTTCGAAAGATCGAGTAGAATTTGATAAAGTCAACCCTGCCCGCATGGATCTATTGAGAAAAGCAGCTGGCCAGTTTCCAAAAAAAGTCTCAATCAATATGTTAGCAGAGTTTAAGGATTTCTGCATTCAAAACCAGAGCTGGCTGGATCACTACGCTATGTATTGTCATCTGGCTGAAAAATATAATCATATTAACTGGATACATTGGAGCGCGCCTTTGCGGTCCTGTGATCCAAAAGCAACCCAGGCAGAGTTTGATCAGCATCAGCAAGAGATTGATCAGATAAAGATATTACAGTATTTCTTTTACCGACAGTGGCAAAACCTAAAGAAATATGCAAATAATAAAGATGTCAGGATTATTGGAGATATTCCCATTTATGTGGCTCATGACAGCGCAGATGTTTGGGCCAATCAGGAACTGTTCAAACTGGATGAAGTTGGACATATGATCGTACAGTCCGGCTGTCCGCCGGATTTTTTTGAGAAAACTGGCCAATTATGGGGACATCCGATCTATGAGTGGGCTGCCCATGAGAGTACACAATTTTCATGGTGGTTGGCGCGCATAAGCTATATATATAAGATGGTGGATATTATTCGAATAGATCATTTTAATGGTTTTGCGAAATACTGGGAAGTTCCTGCTGTGGATAAAAATGGAATAAATGGGTATTGGATGGAAGCGCCAGGTGAAAAATTATTGGATACACTTACAAAAGAATTAGGTGTAAAGCCGATTTTAGCAGAAAACCTGGGTGAAGCAGCTCCTGACGCCGAACCATTATTGAAAAAATTTAAGATACCCGGTATGAAAATATTGCAGATGTCTTTTGGCAATGGTGATAACCCCGCAGAGATGGATCCCAGAAATGTTGTTTATACTGGTACGCATGATAATGATACAACGGTAGGTTGGTTTCATAATTTCTATGGACAGGATAACCATCATAGGGAAGGCGATATTCATTGGGAGCGAAAGCATGCTTTGTCTATAATTGGATCTGATGGATCTGAAATCCACTGGGACATGATCAAACTAGCCCTCGATTCACCCGCGGATACAGCCATCATTCCCCTCCAGGATATCCTGGGCCTGGGTTCGACAGCACGGATGAATACCCCAGGTACTGTTGGGCAGAATTGGGACTGGCGTTTTGATCCCGACCTGCTGACACCTGATCTGATAGAAAGGTTATTGAACCTGACCACTGCGGCAGGACGTGCATGATGGCAAAACAATACGAAATCGCTTATTTTTCCGCTGAGATTGGTATTTCCTCCAGTCTTCCCACCTATAGCGGTGGACTGGGTGTGCTTGCAGGGGACCATATAAAAGCAGCAGGAGATATTGGTCTGAACATGTGTGCTGTCACCCTTTTATACCGTGAGGGTTATTTTAAACAACGTATTGATGAGGATGGGATACAGACAGAAACATATCCGCGCTTTGATCCCTATCCATTATTGAAGAAATTGGATGTAAGATTCACATTGCGGCTGAGGGCAAGAGATGTATCTATCCAGGTATATCGGTTTGATTATCAAGGCCATGGTGATCAAATAGTCCCCATTTATTTTCTGGATACAGATGTCGATGAGAATTGCGAAGATGATCGTATCATATCCCTGCGACTTTATTCCGGGAATAAAGATCATCGTATTCTCCAGGAAGCTATCTTAGGATTCGGCGGTGCCAGACTTCTGGATGAATTAGGCCAAAAATCCATTAAGAAATATCATATGAATGAAGGTCATTGTTCATTCCTGGTTTTGAACCTTTTAGAAAAATTCAACAGTAATATTGAAAAAGTAAAATCAGTATGTCATTTTACTACACATACGCCTGTTCCTGCTGGTCACGACCATTTCGCTGAGAACCGGGTGAAAAAATTATTACGAGGTCTGTTGCCGGAAAATTTGGAATTACCGTCTCTTGTACAAAATGGACGGATCCACATGACAGAACTAGGATTATATTTCAGTGGAACTGCCAATGGTGTATCTCAATTACATGGTGGTGTTGCCCAAAAACAGTTTCCCTGGTCGAATATTAATTTTATTACCAATGGTATCCATCATTCCTATTGGATGGGCAGCCCTTTTAAAAGGGTGTATGACAAGTACATGCCAGACTGGCGCACAAATCCTGAATGCCTGCTGAAAGTCGACGATATTGCTGACGATGTGATTTGGAATGCGCACCAAGAAAGGAAACGTTATTTATTGGGCTATGCCAACTCACAGGTAATAAAGGCGTTAGATGGGGATACCCTCACTATTGGATTTGCCCGACGTGCAGCAACCTATAAGCGCGCTCAACTTCTTTTCTATGATATGGAACGGTTGGAATCTCTTGGAGCTGGGAGGGTGCAGGTCATTTTTTCTGGCAAAGCGCACCCCAATGATATGGAAGGGAAAGAGGTCATTCGACAGATAGTAAGTAATTCTATAACTATGTTTGGAAAAGTTAAGATTATTTTTCTAGAGAATTATAATATTTGGCTGGGGCGGATGATCACCTCAGGTGTAGATGTATGGCTTAATACACCCTTACGCCCGAATGAGGCATCTGGAACCAGTGGGATGAAGGCAACTCTGAACGGAGTTCCGAACCTCTCCGTTTTGGATGGCTGGTGGGCTGAAGGGTGCAAAGATGGTATTAATGGATGGGCTGTTGGTGACCCTGATAATCCGGATGATGCTTCAGATGCAGATCACTTATATTCTATCCTTGAGAATAGTGTGATTCCAACTTTTTACAATGATAAGAAGAAATGGATCTCTATGATGAAGGAGGCCATTAAAACTAGTGTGGATTTCACTGCACATAGAATGACCTTGGAATACAACCGGAAATATTATCAGGAGGAATAATACCTGTGAGTTCAATTGATATTATTATTATTATTATGTATTTGCTGGCCATTGTGGTTGTTGGTTTGCTTGTGCAGAAGAAAGCATCTCAAGGGGTTGATTCTTATTTTCTGGGAAACCGGAAACTACCATGGTGGGTCCTGGGTGCATCAGGGATGGCATCCAATACGGATATTGCTGGGACAATGATCAATACCGCATTCATTTATGCACTGGGGACAAAAGGATTCTTTATTGAGATTCGCGGTGGGGTTACGCTGATCATGGCTTTCCTAATGGTTTTCATGGGCAAATGGAACCGGCGTTCACAGGTCATGACCCAGGCAGAATGGATGTATTTCCGCTTTGGAACTGGAAAGGAAGGCGACTTCGCCCGCATTATCAGTGCAATTGCTGCCATCGTCATGACAGTAGCAATGGTTACTTATTTTGTGATAGGTGCAGGAAAATTTGTTGGAGAATTTATCGGAATCGAGCCCATCTATGCTTCACTGATCATGGTGATTCTCGCCATGATTTATACTGTTGCCAGTGGACTTTATGGTGTTGTGTGGACCGATGTTTTTCAGGGTGTATTTATTTTCAGTCTTATTCTTTACATTACCGGTACAGCTATGAGTAACGTTGATCTTCCCCAAGAATTCTTTATTTCAGTTCCCATGGTGGATGGCTCATTTGCAGCAATAAAAACAACTCTGGCTGAATGGTCTCGAATCATACCACCTAATAAAATGAATATGCCGGAAGACTCTACCTTTGCCATCTACAATTTATTTGGTATTGCGATCATGTTTTATCTATTTAAGGTTACCCTGGAAGGTGCCAGTGGTGCAGGGGGATATATGTTGCAGCGTTATTTTGCTGCAAAGACAGACAGGGAAGCTGGTATATTATCACTCTTTTGGACATGTTTATTGGCGTTTCGCTGGCCGTTGATAGCCTCATTCGCTATGCTAGGTGTTTATCATGGTATCGAAACGGGATCTGTAATAGCTGATCCTGAATTGGTACTTCCAACGGTGATCAAAAATTACATTCCTGTAGGTGTTAAAGGATTTTTGATTGCAGGTTTTATGGCCGCTGCTATGTCCACATTTGATTCTACAGTAAACGCAGGAGCAGCCTACTGGGTGAAAGATTTGTATCATACCTACCTAAATCCTCAGGCAAGTGAAAAAGATCTGATGATCCAGGCCCGCCTATCTTCAGTAGGAATCGTAGTTCTGGCCTTATTGTTTAGTTTTACCATTTCCAATATTAATGAGATCTGGGGCTGGATCACCATGGGCATTGGTGCTGGTATGTTTATTCCCCAGGTTATACGCTGGTATTGGTGGCGCTTCAACGGCTATGGTTTTGCCATAGGTACAGCAGTGGGTATGACCGCCGCGGTCCTGACCAAGACATTTGCTGGACCTATTCCGGAATATACATCATTTTTAATTGCCAGTGGTTCCAGTCTGGTGGGATGTATTCTGGGTACGTTATTGACCCCTGTAACGGACAATAGTGTGCTGGAGAATTTCTATAGAGTGACCAGACCTTTCGGATTTTGGGGCCACATACGCAACTCTTTACCAAAGGCTGTACAGTTGAAGGTCAACCAGGAAAACCGCCGGGATATTATTGCAACATTTTTTGCTGTACCCTGGCAGGTGGTCCTGTTCCTGACTGGTATGATGATTGTGATGAAGCAATGGTCAAATGTCCTAAATCTTGCCTTTCTTCTGATTTTACTATCGGTCGGGCTTTACTGGTTCTGGTTCCGGCACCTGTCCGATGAAGTCAAAGTCTAGCATTTTACCTTAATAATTCATACAATATGCAAGCCTTTACCAATATGGGATTAGTTGGTTTCTTTTGTTTTGTATTTTTACACCCTCTGGTTGCTGACGTAGTCTACTCTGAACCAACATTTTCTACCGAATGGGATTCTATCACTGTCTATTTTGACGCAACGGAAGGTGACCAGGGTCTCATGGGTTATACCGGAGACGTTTGGGCTCATACCGGTGTCATAACGGTTAACAGTAGTAATCCCAATGATTGGAAATATGTAAAGACCAATTGGGGCCAAAACACCAATGAGACGCAATTAACTCCATTGGATAATGACTTGTGGAAATTGGAAATTGGTTTTCCACATGATTATTATGGAGCTCCTAGTGGAGAACAAATTCACCAATTAGCCTTTGTGTTTCGTAATCACGATGGTAGTGTTTCTGGCAGAGATGTTGGCGGTGCAGATATTTTTCTAGATCTATATGAGCCTGGAATAACGGCAATTATTGTTACCCCCGAAGTAAATAATACTTTTGGAGATCCAAGACGGGAACCAATTTTTGGCTTCCAAAATCAATATATTCCAGTTGTTATTAGTAGCATTCCAATTGGGACCGCACAATTAGGTCTGCAGTTATTTCTAGACGATTCATTATATGTAGAATCATCATCGGATACATTTTCTACGATCCTCGATCTGCAGACTATTCTCCCAGGTATGCATAAAGTAACAGCTGTAGCTATTGATACAGGCGGATTGTTGGATAGTGCGGACTTTTATTTGATGGTTCACGGATATCCCTTGGAAAATCAGCGTCCGCCAGATATGCAAGATGGTATCAATTACAATACTGATGGATCTGTTTCATTATCATTATTTGCGCCACACAAAGATTTTGTCTATGTGATTGGAGATTTTAATGATTGGAGAATAGATGAAAACTACTATATGCAAAAAGATTTCGGCTCTTATGATTCTGTTCATTACTGGCTCACATTAGACAGCCTTATTTCTGGGACAGAATATGCATTTCAGTATTTAGTGGACGGGGAGATCCGTATTGCCGATCCGTATACAGATAAAGTACTGGATAAATGGAATGATCAATATATTCCCAGCCAGACTTTTCCAAATCTGGCACCGTATCCATACGGGAAAACTGACCATATTGTGTCTGTATTGCAAACCGGTCAAACATTCTTTCCATGGCAATTTGACAATGTATTTGTTCGACCAAAAAAAGAAGAATTAATTATATATGAATTGTTGGTTCGAGATTTTCTTTCTCGCAGTGATTTTCAAACCCTTATAGATACATTGAATTACTTGGAAAATTTGGGTATAAATGCAATAGAACTACTGCCATTCAATGAATTTGAAGGTAATTCTAGCTGGGGATATAATACTTCGTTTTACTTTGCTCCTGATAAATATTATGGTCCAAAGGAAGAATTAAAATTATTTATTGATGAATGTCACCGCAGAGGAATTGCGGTCATAATGGATATTGTTTTAAATCATACCTACAGCCAATCACCGTTCGTCCGTTTATACAATGAAGGGGAGTGGGGCTCTCCCACAATAGAAAACCCTTGGTACAACACACAATCCAATTTTTCAAACCCAGATGCCCAATGGGGGAATGATCTGAATCATGAGAGTATTCATACTCAGACGCTTGTTGATCGGGTGAACCGATACTGGATAGAAGAATATAAGTTAGATGGTTTTCGATTTGACTTTACTAAAGGATTTGGAAACAATATCAAAGGATCAGATGATCTCTGGGGAAGTAATTATGATGCAGACCGTATACGATTATTGAAACGTATGGCGGACGAAATCTGGGAATATGATTCAACAGCCTATGTTATCCTTGAACATTTAGCGGAAAATTCGGAAGAACGGGTGCTCGAAAATTATGGGATGTTGCTCTGGGGGAATTCTAACTATAATTATGCAGAAGCCGCGATGGGCTACCACACCAATGGTAAATCTGATTTTTCTTGGGGATATTATGGAACAAGAGGGTGGAACAATCCTCACCTGGTTACATATTTTGAAAGCCATGATGAAGAGCGACTGATGTATAAGAATATCTCTTGGGGTAACAGCTATGGTGGTTACAATATTAAAGAAATACCTACAGCCCTGAACCGAATGAAAGCTATTGGCGCTTTCTTTTTCACCATACCAGGTCCCAAGATGATTTGGCAATTTGGTGAACTCGGTTATGATATTAGTATTGATGATCCCTGCCGTGTTTGCGAAAAGCCAATACGTTGGAGCTATTTTGAGGATGAAGAGCGACGAAATCTCTATAAAACATATCAAGCGTTGATTGCGCTACGCAAACAATTCCCTGTTTTTCACAGTGGCGAAACAGATGTTCAACTAAATGTTGGTAGTTCCAGTGGGGGAAAACTAATCCGTCTATCGCATAGTGAAATGAATGCGGTAATTGTTGGTAACTATGGAGTCACATACCAATCTATCGATCCATTATTCCACCATTCCGGGATGTGGTATGATTATTTTTCTGGAGATAGCATAGATGTTCAAAATGTAAATGATCAGTTAGGTTTGTTTCCTGGTGAATTTCATATTTATACGGACAGTTTTATTGAATCTCCGGAACAGGGAATTCTAGCGAACGTAAGTGATGGGAATTCTGTTCCCAGTGAATTTGCCCTTTATCAGAATTATCCAAATCCTTTTAACTCCACAACAACAATCCGGTTTCGTATAGCGGATGCATATAGTTCGCAATTACAAATATTTGATATCCTTGGAAGGCTGGTGGACACATTGATAGATGGAAAAATTTTACCGGGCGAATATTTATTTACATGGGATGGATCCAGATACCCAAGTGGAGTATATTTATCCATACTCACATCTGGTGGAAAAACATATTCATCTAAAATGATTTTATTGAAATAAATATTTACTGATTGAAAAACAAATAATTTATGAAAATAGCCCTATTAACAAATGAAATACCTCCTATTTTTTATGGTGGCGTTGCAACCTGGATCGCTAATTATTTGGACATGTTCAGGGATGATCCTGATGTGGAAGTCATCCCTATATTTTTAGCACATTTGGATGAACCGCCAACTGACTTCCCTGAACGCTATCCTGGAATAAGAATCATCCATGGTCCAAAGGATATAGAAGAAGCATTCCAGGATATTGATATAACCGTGAATAACTTATGGGTGGCCTTTGACACTACAAAGGCGATCAAGGATCGCTTTCCTGAAAAAAAGATGTTCTCTATTTGTCATTCCCTGATAAAAATGGAGCACAAAACCAATCTTAAAGGCGGTGAAACCGGTGGTTTCTACGAGCAGGAGATAACATTTCAATATTCCGACGCAGTCATTATGATCAGCAGGTCCGAGTTATCCCATTACATTTCCTTTGGCTACGATAAATATCAGGCTGTTCCTATCGTGATCTATAACAGTTATAAGCCTAAACTCGATAATATAGAATGGTGGCCTGATTATGGCCTCAATCATATTGGATACATTGGCCGCCACGTACCCCGAAAGCGACCCGACCTTCCCATAACCGCTGTAGAAAGGTCCGGAAAGAAAGATGCCCGGGTATTCAATATGGGAGTGGATTATCGCGGTACAACAGGGAATCCTTTCTGGGAGGATTTGGGTAAAAAACATCCCAGACAACTAGTGATTATTCCTTTCAGCTCCAATAAGGAAACAGTACGATTCTACTGGAACAGTATCGGTGCTAACTGCATCACCGGTATCTATGAACCTTTTGGGTATACAATGTGTGAAACTTTGGATAGGAGAGTGCAAGCCATTGTACAAAATATTGAAGGTCCCAAGGAAATCACAGCCC
>CEUS01206237.1_pt1 | contig 14781 bp, 10 predicted proteins | sample 427031 | NCBI WGS metagenome assembly CEUS01 (sample SAMEA2622837, study PRJEB7988) | marine metagenome | biome: marine biome (ENVO:00000447); feature: marine epipelagic mixed layer (ENVO:xxxxxxxxx); material: "saline water (ENVO:00002010), including plankton (ENVO:xxxxxxxx)" | depth 140 m | reverse complement strand
CGACGCTGATCAACGGCTGTAATGTGCCGAGGTTCGATGTTGGCGATCAAATCGCTGAGTTTCTTTTTGGATGGATCGATGTAGGTTCCCTGATAGGCTCCCGGCAAAAAGGCGGCCTGCCAGTTCTCGCTATCCTTGATGGGCAAGCCCCCGGGACACATCGCGATGAACCCCGGCAGGTTTTCGTTTTCGGTCCCCAATCCGTACAGTGTCCAGGCTCCGAAGCTGGGCCGGGCCTGCAATGAGTCACCACAATTCATCAGCATCAAGGAGGGTTCGTGATTCGGGACCTGTGCGTACATCGAACGGATCACCGCGATATCGTCAGCGTGTTCGGCGGTACGGGCAAAGAGATCGCTGACCTCGATACCCGATTCGCCGTAACGGCGGAATCGGAAAGGGGAAGCAAAGGCGGCTCCTGTTTTACGTTCGGTCGTGAACGTTTTTTGCAACAGCTTGCCATCCTGACGGGTCAGTTCGGGCTTCGGGTCGAAGGTGTCAACATGTGAGGGACCGCCATTGAGGAAGAAGTGAATAACGCGTTTGGCACGGGCTGGAAAATGCGGTTGTCGCGGCGTCAGCAGGTTGTTCTGGTTGACGCGCGGCGCTGCCAGCAGGCCATCCTGGGCGAGGAGTCCCGCCAGGCCAACAGTACCCAGCCCCATGCCGGAGCGGCGCAACAGATCCCGGCGAGACAGGGGGTGCGTTCTGGGAGGGAGGGAGGGCATCCGGGAATCCTCAATCGATGAATATAAATTCGTTGGAGCAGAGTAACGCTTGTGCGAGCTGTTCCCAGGCATCGAGGTAGGCTCGTTGTGAAGGTGTAAAGTCAGTTCGTGAGTTCCACGTTGCGGGAGCCGCCTGGTCAGCGCTGGTATTCGTCTGATCCTGCAGCGTGGCCGACCAGAGATACTGGTCGTAGTTGAGGGTTTTGCGAATGTCGACCACGAAGTCAATCGTCTCACCGGTCGCTACTTGCCGCGCACCGACGTTGAGATCGATCGCATCCTGGTGGAGGTTCGCCTGGGCGAGGAGTCCAGCTCGTGAGCTGATGATCAGGGCCCGGATTCCATCGCCCTGGGCAGGTTCATGCACCAGCCGTGATACGATGGAAAGACGCATTGGTCTGGGGGCCGTCCAGCGTCGTACACTGGCGTGGCTGGGCGTGTTGCCAGGGTGGCCACCTTCTGCGGTCAGTTGGACCCAGCCGAGTCGGGCATCTGGATATGCCTCACCGCCGCGCCATGACGAGCCCGTGAAATGTGGCAGCGGCGAGAAGCCAGACACCCGCTGGGACTGCGCATCGTAGGCGCCATAGCCGTATTGCCAGGCGGCTACCGTAGAGCGCGGCCGGGAAACTGCTCCACCAGATGCTGCCGAGAGCAGCTGCCTGGCTTCATTCCGTTCCCTGTCGGTTGGCTCACGTTGCCACACGCGACGAAATAGCGTACTTAGTTGTGCGTCGCGGGTGCCCCCTCCAAGACGTATTGAACGGGCGATCGCACGCGCGCGATCGATAACCATGGGATCGTTCATGAAGAATAGTGCCTGCTGGGGGACCGTGGTTTCGGTTCGTTTGGGAGTGTGCAGGTCCGGGCTGGCAAAGTCAAAGGTCCGCAGCAGGCTGGGAAGGAACTGCCTGTCGACGAGCCCGTACAGTGTTCTTCGTTGCGGGTAGGGCGCCTGGAAAAGGTTGACAGGTTTGCCGCCCATTTTCAGATCCAGTTCTTCCGCCGCGACCAGCATCGAATCACGAAACTGTTCCCAGCTCAGACGTCGCAAATTCATTCTCCACAAAAGCCGGTTGTCTGGGTCGTTCGCAATGGCTCGCTTCTGAATTTTCGGGTCGAGGTGGCCGTGTGACGATTGTTGGAACGTATCGGACAACAAAATCCAGCGATGCAAGTTCCCCAGATGCCATCCCTCGGACACAAAGCGCGCGGCCAGCCAGTCGAGCAATTCCGGGTGAGAGGGTGGTGACGCGCGGATCCCGAAATCGCTTGGGGTGTCGACCAGACCACGCCCGAAATGATGTGCCCAGACGCGATTCACCAGAACGCGGGCGGTCAGCGGGTTTTCAGGGGCGACAATGGCGTTCGCCAGCTCTAAACGTCCACTGCCCCGTTCAAAGACCGGGTGTGTTTTGGGGGAGAGAACCTTAAGAAACCGGCGGGGCACCTCGTCGCCGCGTCGCAGAGGGTTTCCTCGAATGAATATCCTGGGAGTCACAGCGGTGGGACGGTCCCGCAGGATCAGCGCGTGCGGTGCCTCGACGTTGGAGCGGATGAGCCAGCGATACACCTCACCCTCAAGCCGGTAGAGCTCCGTGATCGAGTCAGTATCAAAATAGGATTGCGAGTGGACGATCGGAAGGTCGGGAACCTCGGCCACCGCATCGGGGCCAAACAGCAGACGTCGTAGCGCAGCCGCGTCAGGCCGATCGACATCGGCTAGCACGCGACCGTAACGATCCGCGACGTCGCGCATGGATGCGGGGGGGGACCGAAACTCTGCTGCGACCAATGGATGAACGGCCTGATTGTCCACCGTCAATTGGGCCGCTGCTTCGGCAAACCCCGTTGTGGACAGGGACGCGTAGGCATGCCAGGGGAGGAAGATCGGGTCGTTCCGTTCTTTGGCTTTTCGCAGAAAGTCTGCCCAGCGGTGAACAAATCCTGGAAGCAGGTCGGTCTTGGAGAAGATCTGGTCGAAACAACTGGCGGGGTACTTCTCAAGTTCGGTCTGGGCGAACAAATAGTCTGCCACCCGTTCCCGGGATCTTTGGGAGGCTTCGTCACGGAGAGTTGCCAGCCTGGTGCGGACGGCCTGACGACGTTTGCGCAACTCCTGCTGGAAGTCGGCGCCACCGATTTCAGGATCGCCGATCGGTACCAGCTCTTCCTGGCTGCTGGCAAAAACACCGTAGAGTGCGTAGTAGTCCGCGGTGGGGATCGGGTCGTACATGTGGTCGTGACACCGCGCGCAACTCACGGTTAATGCCATCGTTCCGCGCGTAACGACATCGATTCGATCGTCGAGGATGTCGCGCTCGATACCCTGGAATCGACGACCTACCGTGACGAACCCCATGGCAGCCAGGTTCAGGCTGGCGGGCTGTTTGACGATTTGATCAGCGGCCAGTTGCAATAGCAGGAACCGGTTGTAGGGCAGGTCGCGATTCAACGCGTTGACGACCCAATCCCGGTAGGCCCAGGCATGGGACCAGAAGCGCTCCTCGCGGCCGTACACGTAACCTTTCGTGTCAGAGTAGCGAGCCACGTCGAGCCAGAGCCTGGTCCAATGTTCCGCGTGCTGCGGGGACTTGAGCATCCTGTCCACCAGCCGATCATAGGCATCTGGAGCTGGATCATTGATGAATCGGTCAACAGCGTGCGGCGTGGGAGGCAAGCCAGTGACGGAGTAGCTGAGGCGTCGGATTAACGTCCGGCGATCCGCACGTGGCGAAAGGGACAAGCCAGCCTGTTGAAGTTGGCGCAAAACGAACGCGTCGATCGGGGTTCGCGCCGCTGCCAGATGGCTGCGCGGAACCGTCGGTTGTCGTACAGGCTGAAAGGCCCAGTGGGTTTTGGGATGCGTTTCGTTGGTGCCAGTATCGTCATTGCCCGCGGCCAAGGCGCAATAGCACATCTGAAACCCAACAATCCAAGAAACGGTCGCGCAACGCGACTTGGTCATTGTGGTTGAACCCTGTGATTTGTGCGTATTGAAGCGACTGATACGGCGCCTCGTGCGCGCTCTACAAATGGCCTGGTGCGACTGAGACTTAAGGGTCACCACCAGGAACGTCTCTCGCGTCACCAGTTCGCTGTCGGGTGACGCGGTTGTCTAGTGTACTCCGTAAAAGAGAAGCATGGCAAATTGTCGAAACGTGAACAACGCAGACCCAAGCCACTGCGACGAACTCGATTGACCGAGAGAGTGTATTGATGCGAATGGACGGCGGAGCAAGTTCTGTGAGATAGCGGGAATTCGGGCGGGTAGTCGTACCTTCGGTCATGGATCTGTGGTGACTTCTTGACTTGTCCCACAGGGATCGCCGTACACCGGCAGGCGTGCGAAGACAACGTTGAGGAATACACGAAACGGAATCATCATCAAGCCGAGTGCGATTGTGACTGCGAGGATCGACGTCCCCGGTCTGGAGAACGCGGCATATACAATTCCGAGTATGATCACAACGGGACGGATTAAAGTAAGCGGGCCAAAGCCCACCGTGCTGGTGATCGAACGGACATCGACGGACGGCCAGGCCCGAATGAGAAAGGTGGACATAACGACAACGGCATAGATGGAATAGACGGTTGCCATGCGCCATCCTGCAGCCTGCGTCTCTGCCATCGCCTGTAGTCTGTTCGGCGAGAACTGCACCGTAACCGTGACGAGCACCAGCCCCAACAGGACGGCAGCCTGGCCCCAGAGGGTGCCGTGCCACATGGATCGCAGATAGTATCCGCGTTTGCGAATTAGCGCGTTGCGTCCCGAAGCCGCACAGATTCCGCTGAAGGCCGCGTCCAGTGTGACCAGTACGTACATGACACAAATGAGCGCTGTCATGATAGCTCTTCTAGCCTCCGATCACGTACACCCAGTGCCTGACGGAAACCATCGACAAGTTGATCGCGAATACCGACGACGGCTTGCATCACGCGAGGAATTCCAGGGGGCACCCAGCGACTGTACATGCCACAGCGAAAACACTCGGCATTCCTAGCAGCCTCCAGCAGCCGCGTTGCATGATGCGCGCGCCGTGCGGAAACAACGCCATCGTGCAGTGAGAGTGGTTCTCTCATCCGAATCCAGTGGAAGAGCCAGGCGCCAATCGGGGCGAAAACCGTCGGCTGGAAATCGAAATGCGCAAATGCCTGAACACCTGTCTGGGCGTGCTGCTGGAAGAAAGCTGCTAAATCTGTACCACGAAAATGATGGATCACGCCCGTCGAGAGAAAAATGGTCGAGGGTTGCTCCAGGGTAAATGCGTTGTCCGCCAGGAAGCTGCACGATAAATCTTCCGCCGCAGCCAATTGGGTGGCGCGCGCTACCAGTGCGCTGTTAAAGTCAACGCCGAGTAGCTCGACATGTTCCGGTAGTTCTGCTTGATGCGCTGCCAGCCAGCGAATCACATACCCGGTGCCACAACCAATGTCGACGACGCGAAAGGGTGGCCTGACTCCCTGTTTCCGCAACGCCGTAAGCATGGGCAAGAGTAATTCCAGCACACGCCGGCCATGCTGGAATTCCTCTGACAGCCTTTGCATTTCGCAGTGAACTCGAATCAGCAGTTGATCCACAAATTCAGTTTCCAGCATTGCTCCGGATGTCGGCATGGCTGCGACGATGTCCGCTGCCCGCCGTTGTCCATTATCTCGGAGACGCTGGGTGACGGTATCCTGTGGCACGGGGATCCGCTGCAACGTGGTGGGGTCGAAATCGACAATCAAGTCAGAAATCTCGAGCAAAGTACCGGGATGTGGCATGCGATTAGCCCGCCGAAAAGACGATTGTCGTCCAGATCATGACACCCGCACGAATTGTCCAGAGGAGAGAACGAACGAGATTACCCTGGACAAGGTGCCGATGGATTTGCTCAGAGTAGCCACGCTTCAAGGCGAGGTGTTGCGGGATCTGGAAACGGAGTGTGAGCAGCCAGATTGCGACCAGTAACAACATGCCCAGCCAACTTGTCAGCTGCGGAGCAATAATCACCAGGAGAGTGGCGCTGGCCAGTTCGCCAGCCAGTCCAGGTGTGACAACCCACAGCGTACGACGCTGATATTCGCGAGCGAAATCGGAAAAAGAGTCGTCCTTGTTGCGTCCCAGGAGTGGGTAGTGAACGATCTGCGCAAACCAAACGATGCCAGTCATATAGAGCGTACTGGCCAATCCGATGTAGCAAAGACTTTGAGCCCAGTTCATATTCGTTCGCGGTTTCTCTTTGGCGGTTCACGCCGGTTCACGGAAACGCGTTTCAGCGCACCGATGCTTGGTGCGTTCGCAGGAAAACTCCAGGGCGTGTTTTGTTTCACGTTCATTATCTGGTCCGGTGCCGGACTCATTCGACCGGCAGGAAATGGATGCCCCGTCGATCGGCGTTGATCTTCAGCCGCAATCCCCAGATTGCGGTCTTCCGTTGGCGTCCTGCGGGATCGTAGTAAACGACGTAGATCGAGTTGTCGGGCATTTCCTGTCCGATGCCGTAGACGTAGACCGAATTGTCCAGCGTGAAACCGCGGTCCCGCGCCGGGACCGTCCACGTTTTTCCGCGGTCATCGCTCCACATGATCTGCAACCCTCCGGTGCCGCCCCAGCCGAAAATACAGACAATCGTTCCGTCTCGCAGGGTCATCAGGCAGGGGGCGACCATCTGGATGCCGAATGGGCGTGGTGAAGTCCAGTGTTGTCCAGCATCTGTTGAAAAGGCGATCTCACCGTGCGGACGTGCGATCATCACGATGGTGCCGTCGGCTGCACGCGTCACTGCCGGTTCATCGAGCGCACCAACGCTGCCCTCCAGGCGGTTGACGAATTTCCAGGATTGGCCACGATCAGCGCTGCGATAGAGCCCCAATTGCTCGGCGCCATGCCAGTGTTCCTTGCCATAGGTTGAAAGCAGGATGTCCCCGTCAGGCAGAATGACCGGTTTGCCACACATACGGTCGTAGTAGGTAAACGGTGAAGGCATGAAGATGGGTTGGCTCCATGTCTTGCCGCCGTCGGTAGAACGGATGGAAGCAACACGACTGTTCTTGTTCCGTCCGGCGGGTGGCCGCTCGTACCCATACCAGTTGTCGATGACAAAAAAGACACAGACCAGCGTTCCATCAGGGTGTTCGACCACGCAGGGATGACGGTCATCTCCGGGTGTATCGACGAGTGTGATTGGCTGAGACCAGGTTTGACCGTTGTCCGTGGAGCGGCTGACCAGTGCTCTCCCGCCAGTAGGAGCGTCGATGTCCGCCGGAAAACCTCCCTCCTGGTAGCGCTTCAGAAGTTCCGGTGTCAGGTCGATGGGAGTGGGGAAAGAAACGTGCCAGTAACCGGCACTGAAGGTGCACCAGAGTTCCCCGTTTCTCAGTCGGGTGACGCCCTCCCAGCCGACAAACCCCGTGCAGCCCTGGTAGGGAGGGTGTTCGTTGACACCTGGCCCGGTGATCATTCGCCGAAATCGTTTGAAGTCCCCTGTCGACGTATCCTTGACGACTCGGGTTGTGACCGGGTCCTGAGGTACTGTAACGGTCGGGTTCGGCGCGGCAATCATGTCAATCGTGATCGTTCGCCCTGCCAGGCCGACCCCTTTGACCGGTGCCTTGGATGCGGCCGGAGGTCGCTCGGCATCGTAGAGAGTTGGCCGAATCTGGTTGAGCTGGGCGCTGGTGTCGGCGTCAGAGACGTAGTAGGTTGCCTTCGCCAGGTGGCGAAAATCGCTTCCTGCGGCCGCCAATGTCGTACGCATTGAGGTAAAGAGATCCTTGACCTGCGATGCACCATCTCCGCCGCGCTGGGAGTACATTCCGGAGAGATAAATGCGATGGTCGCCATGCAGTCGTACCACCCGGCTGAAGACGGGTGACGGAGAAAGTCCGGGAGGTGTAATGCTGTCAACCGATTCAGCGGATTCTGCGGCCCCGACATAGACAACCAGTTCGATTTCAATTGGCAGGGATCCGGCGGTCCACTCGACGTGGCTTATCGGTGGCCTGGGAAGCGCACCAAAAAACTGCGAGATCTTTTCCTCGACCTCCGCCGCGCGGCTGATGGGGGCCAGGAAACACTTTAAATGAGAGATGCATTCCAGTCCCAGTTTCAGGTGTTGTAAGGTTTCCTGCAGGCCCTGCAGGGTGGCCGTCGTCGCCTTTAACAGATCTCCTGGTTGGGCTTGTCCAGAGATATAGATCACGTCACCGCGTGGCATCACGCTATAAGTTGTCCCCCCGATAGCTCGGGCTGTCGGTGGCACCTGACCGAGCTTGGGGTGTTCCGCGGAGATGGGTTGAACGGCAATCACGGCATCCAGGGCCAGCAGGGCTCCCGGCAGTGGCAGTCGGGACTGGACATAGGAAACGGCGGGTAACGTCTGGGCAGTGAACCAGTCGCCAAGCGTATTCCGCAGGTAATCCGCGGTATCCGCCCGTGTGACGTAGAAATTCAGTTTGAGAATATCGGTTTTCTGACTCTGGCTCTGCCTGAGTACTTGTGCCAGGTTCTCCATCAAGGCCTGATATTGGTCCGGAAGATCTCGGGCAGGAATCTTGTCGCCAGACAGATCGGGAAAGAGTTGTCCTGTGTGCAGGATGCTCCGCCCGCGGACTACCACGGCTGCGGAACGTCCCTGTTGTGGTTGTGGATCAATACGCCGGATCGTCGCGCTCGCAGTGCCGAGGGCTGTTGTCAGCAAGAACGCGAGGTAAAGAAAGATCGTGAATCGAAATTGAGATGCCATGGGATGCCGCATCCTGGGAACAGCGCGAGTTGTGGTTCCAGCGGTCCCATCATAGGGCGTTTCGCCAGGGTTCGCACGACTCCCTGGTTACGACCGTCCTGTTGCGACTGGGCTGTAAGGCGTGTGTGCGGACCTGTGTGTGGTGTTCTGGCGACGCCTGACCCCGGTGATGCAAGCTGGTCGGTGGCGTCGAGTGGTTTCTGGTAATGGCTCGGTGGGGATGCGTGATTGCTTTTTCGATGTGCGCAGGCCTGGGAATCAACCTGCGTGCTGGAGGTGCTGGCGAGTAGCCATGGATTGATGTGGTACCCGTCCTTGCCCTGTTGTTTGTTACTGGACTTCGCCTCCTGCTACAACGATGATAGAGCACGCGATCCGTGGCGATGTGAGATAGATCGGCAGACAAACCCCAGTGAGATACATCATGAATTGGCAATTGACTGTAGCGACGGGCACTCTCGGTGTGCTTTTGGCTTGTGTTGTCCTGGCCCAAGAGAAAAAGCCAGCGGCGGCGGCTGTCGAGCAGGATCAGCCAGCGGCCAAGGCAACCGGTTACTTCGAGCCTGTTGGGGCAGCGGAGCTCGCTGCGGGGACAGAGCAGATCACGTCGCTTGTGATCAAGCAAATCGTTGCGCACGGGAGTCAGGTGAAGCAAGGGCAGGCCCTGGTCTGGTTCAAGACCGATGATGTTGACAAGCAAGTTGAGGATGCGGAAACGGCGCTGCGCCTTGCCGAACTCAAACAACAGGAAGCGGACTTCACCCATCAACAGTTTCTCAAGATCCAGACGCTTGATCTCGCCGTGGCCCAGCGCGCCAAACGCGATGCACAGCAGGCGTACGACAATTTTATCAAGGTGGATCGCGACCAGCGGATTGCCTCCACGGGTTTCAATCTCAAGTCCTCAAAAGCCTCCTTGGAAAATGCCATGGAAGAGCTGAAACAGCTCGAAAAGATGTACCAGGAAGACGAGCTGACAGAAGAATCGGAAGAGATCGTATTGAAACGGGCGAAACGTTCTGTCGAGAGCGCGCAGTTCCGGCTCAAAGTCGCCGAGATTACAGCGTCGCGATCGTTGGAACAGGTGATTCCTCGTGAACAGGAGCAACAGGATGACACGCTCGCGCGGGCTTTGTTGCAATTTGACAAGACACGGCGCGGGCTTGATCTGGCCCGTCAACGCAAAGAGATTGAAGCGGCCAAGGGGAGAAAGGCCTTTGCAAAACAGAAACAGGATGTGGATAAGATGCGATCAGATCGCAAGCAGATGGTCTTGCGTGCTGCCACGGACGGCGTGGTCTACCACGGGACACTTTCGCGCGGGAAGCTGGGGGAAAAGCCCAGTTCGCTGGCTGCCGAGACGACCGTGACGAATAAACAAGTGCTGGTGACGCTGGTTAACCCACGCGCGCTGCAGATTCGCGTCGACTTGCCTGAGTCGGCTTTACGCCACGTGAAACCCGGTGGTAAAGGGACTGCGTCGCCAAAGGCGTTCCCGGATCGAAAGCTTGAGATCACCGTCAAGTCGGTGTCGTTGATTCCTATGTCCAATGGCAAGCACGACTGCGTCGTGAACGTCCGTTTGGACGGAAATGAACCAGCGGTCGCGGCTGGCATGGCGTGCGATGTAGAGTTCAAGTAGGACGTTGTCGAGCCAGCAGGAACAGTTGTACGGCCTTTTCTTGAGTGATGACTATGGTTTGCGATCGCGTGTTGCTGGGGATTTTGCTGGTGGTCGCGGTCTCTCCCGTTGACGCGGAAGAGCGCGCCGGTCCGCGTCAGGGAATTCTCGCCGACCCACTCGATTTTTCCCGGCCGCCAACGTTGCCAAAGCTTGACGCTCCTACGGAGGAGCAGATTCAAACATCGATTGATCGCGGGGTCGCCTTTCTCCTCACGGTGCAAAATCGGAACGGATCCTGGGGTTCGGCGACGCAAACCAAGGGGTTGAATGTTTACGCGCCGGTTCCCGGCGCACATCACGCATTTCGTGCTGGAACGACGTCTCTTTGCATTGCGGCACTGGCCGAGAACGAGTCAGGTAACAGGGAGGTTAGTGTTGCGCTGGACCGCGCAGAAACGTGGTTGCTGAAGCATCTCGGCAGCTTGCGGCGCGCGACCGGAGACGCCATGTACAACATCTGGGGGCACGCGTATTCGATTCAGGCTCTGGTGCGATTGCGGGCTCGTCGGGCCGCAGATGCAGCTGTGGTCAAGCAGATGGATGACCTGATCCAGAAACAGTTTGAGATGCTGACACGTTACGAGTCGGTGGATGGAGGTTGGGGTTACTACGATTTTCGCTACCAGGCACGCAAACCCACATCAAGTTCGATCAGTTTTGTCAACGGGACCGTGTTGATTGCCTTTGCCGAGGCGCGCGACGTGGGCATCAAACCACCGCAGAAGATCGTGGACCGGGCCGTCGCGGCAATCAATCGTCAGCGCAAGAGGGATTTTAGTTATCTCTACGGTGAGTATCTCAATCGGCAACCGGTGCGTGGCATCAATCGGCCGGGTGGCAGCCTGGGGAGAACGCAATGTTGCAATGCCGCCCTGCGTGCCTGGGGAGACGACACGATCACGGACAACGTCGTGAAGAATTGGCTCTACCGGTTGTACGTTCGCAATGGTTGGCTGGACATCGGACGTAAACGCCCGATTCCACACGAATCGTGGATGCAAGTGGCGGGATATTTTTACTACTTCGGTCATTATTACGCGGCCGTATCGCTGGCACAGTTGCCTGCATCGGACCAAGGGCCCTACAAGCCGTTACTGGCGAAATTGATGCTGGATCGGCAGGAGAAGAACGGGGCCTGGTGGGACTACCCGCTCTACAACTACCACCAACAGTACGGTACCGCATTTGCACTACTGACAATCAAGCGATGTCAGTGAGTTGATCGACTTCGCCGTGTTTGCTCTGACGGCAGTTGCCTGAGAAGGTGTCGTTTATGGGGAACTACAAACCCGGTAACGGGCGTGGACTGGAACCACCCATCACCTTGTCGAAGAGGCTGCGGTTTGCCCATCATGTTAATTGGCCTGCAGATGGAACGGCAGCAGTGGCCTGTTGATGGTTTGCGTTCCTGGAGACGGAGTGGTTGGCATGAATCGGGCTCGCAGACAGCGGTGTTGGTGCACACTCACCTGGCTGGTATTGCTGGGGGGACTTTACTGTGTGTCAGCAAGAGGTGCGGAAACGTCCTGGGAAGGAGAGATTGGCGGCCGTCGAGCCGAGTACTTGAAGTGGATCATCGACGAATTTGGCAAGCTTGAGTCGGGCATGAAGCCGCTTGATGGCCGCGCGTGGTCATTGAATCAGGCCAGGCTATTTCTGAACCGTGACGTCGATAAAGCCAGTCGCTATTTCCAGACGGTCAAGCTGACGTTCGATGCGGATTTTATGGGGATACGGTTGCTCAAGACCTTGCTTGACTTTGGCCAGACCAGTCGTTTGTCAAGTAGCGCCAAGGAGCACCTTGCCGGGATCATCCGGACGTGGCCCATGGATCGACGTAATGGCATCAGCAAAGCAGCGTATTGGCCACCTCGATTTACCGAGAATCACGATCTGATGCACCTGACTCTCGGCCTGTTTTCGGAGCAGTTGCGCGGCCGGCCATTGGACGCGCACCTCAACGAGTTGAAACGTTCGCTTGCCTGGCGATTCGAACGCGGCTTTTACGAATGGGGCTCGCATCGTTATCAACTGCATTACTCCAATCCACTGCTGGTACTGGCATGTCACGCACCTGATGAGGATCTCCGTCGTGGTGCCGCGGATTTGTTCAATGTTCTGCTGGCGGAGCGGGCGTTGATGTCGGTCGGTGGGTATCTCGGCGGACCGGGAATGCGATCGTATGGGCGTCAGCGCGGCTGTGACTATCTGGACGACAACCGTTACGACTCGTTTCTACCCACTGTGTGGTTGGCCTTCGGAGTGGGGCAGCCGCGATTTGATTTTGCGCAGTCAGGTGGTTTGCTGCCCGCGGGCGACGGTTATGGAAACGGTCGAGACCCGCGATTGAATCAGGATGAAGCGATGTTTCTGGCAACGCTGCGACTGACTCCGCATCCCATTGTCCGCGCGCTACTGGACGAAATTGCCAGTCAGCCGGAAGTAATCTACACAGGGCGCCGTGCTGCCGGCGGCCATCCATTTCAGAATGCGCCTGCAGGGAATCCGCGTTCGCAACAAGTACTGTACTACTACAACACTCCGCATGTTTCACTAGGGTCACTACAGTACCTTCCGCACGCCGGGAAAATGAGTGTTTCGTCCAATTCCCGCCCCAGGTTCATGAGTGTCCTGTTTCCGGAGAGGCCGGAACAGGTCCTGCGGACACGTCTCACCGACGCCGATCTTGAGGCCGGTGCGAATAGTTATACCTATACTGCGGATCGCGTAGTCCAGCATCGCGAGTGGGTTATCGCTGCCGGGGATTTGTCGGCCAGCCATGGCCTCGCTTCGCAAAACGTGGAGGGGTGGGATTTGTTTCAGGTGGGACGTGGACTGTGTGCGCATGTCATGTTGGAAGGTGGCTGGCATGTTTTTCAAGTGTCGGATCTGGCGCGGTTCCACGACGCGTCGGAGTTCGTCGGCGCGCTGACGATGCCTGTGATTAGGAATGGCCAGGTGCACGCAGCGACACTGAATGGCGATCAGGTCCGCGTCGACTTGCAGACGATGCGCCTGCTAGTCAACGGAGACGCGCGGCAGCCACTGACCAGGATGCTGCATGCATCGTCCTGGATGAGCTCCGAATATTGGAGTGGCCGGATCACGATTCGCGCAAAAGGTCGCGAGGTGACGTTCGATAACTCCGCTTTGCGGGTTGAGCCGATCGATCTGCCGAAGCTTGTTGCTGGGCAAACACGCTGGGGCAAACCGTATTCCGAAGGAGCGGCGACGCACCTGATGCATGTGCGGGCCATGGGTGGTTTGTCACCACGCGATCACGATACCTTACTCAAGTCAGTGTCGATCATGATTCCGCACAATAAAGGTGCAGCCGCCAGACTGGCGGTCTATGTCGGTGGCAGGCTCGAGCAGGGACCACAGGTAGCGTCGGCATCTCGACTGTTGTTTGACTTCGGGCAGACTCCGCTAGGGAAATCTGGCTGGGTCACACTCTCGCATCCAACAGGTGTTCGGATTCCTGCCAACACACCCATCTGGCTGGCGTGGAAGGGGGCCAGCCAGGACGCCGGCGTGTTGTACTTTGAGGAGTTCACCGGTCGTGACGACTTCCAGGCGGCTAGAGGTCGCTGGAATAGTACTGCCATTGATCTGAACCCGGGCGAACCGTGGCCGCTGATCTGGCCGCAGAAGGATGATGGCGCATTCGATAACGCCCGTTACTGCTGCTTCCTGACACTAGAAAGGTTAGGGAAGTAACGGTGGCTCCATTGGTTTCGCTTGGTTTGGCGTCGTGTTTCGGTGTGCTGGGCTGCCTGGCTGGACAATCGCCAGCAGTTTAAAATGCGGTCGGGCGTTCGGAGAGAAAGATCAAGGCCTGCGAGCGGAGGAACCAGACATGCGAGGCGCACGAGAACGGGCGGCGATGTTTGGACAGAGTCTGGTCATGAATGGACCAGACAAACGACGGCACGCCACGACAGTAACGTCTTGCCAGCAGTCCCAGACCCGGCGTTTGTGGCCTCTGTCTTTACTGGGTATTACGTTGCCCATGCTTTGCACCACCTTCGTCCTGGCACAGTTTCCACGGCAGAAGTATCTTCACAAGAATGGAACACTCAAGGCGGTGTTGGTACTCAGGGACGTGCAGGTGGGTACTGCTGGACCCCAGGGCACGCTCTGGTCCGTGCGGCCCAGCGGAGCCTGGGATCGCAGACAGGTTGCCGGTCGTATTGCCCGCAAGCCGGATCGCACTGGGAAATTGACAGTTCGTCAACTGCAGCGTCTCGCGGATGTGTTGGCGCACGCACAGGTGAAGGAGCTGCCTGTGCGACTGGGTACCTACCGGGGCAAAACACCACATCTGGTGACGCTCGGGTGGGGAAAGCAGCAATGTGCGTGGAGTTTGCCTCCCGGTACGCCCGTGCCCAAATATCCGGACCAACCTTTCGGGAAATTGACGCCAGAAGATTGCTTCGCCGAGGTCAATCAGGTACTGGGCAAATTACTGCAGCCACCCAGGAAAAAAAACAAGAAGAACTGACACCGGTATGCCAGATGGCAGCCGATCCCGCGGTCTGTACGACGCACTTGGAGACGGCAAGAGATTCACAGCAGGTAAAGTGAGGGTTACCTACGGTCCGCTCTGTTTTCCCTGCCTGGATCCGCTGATCCCCAT
>CEUS01243113.1_pt1 | contig 14800 bp, 15 predicted proteins | sample 427031 | NCBI WGS metagenome assembly CEUS01 (sample SAMEA2622837, study PRJEB7988) | marine metagenome | biome: marine biome (ENVO:00000447); feature: marine epipelagic mixed layer (ENVO:xxxxxxxxx); material: "saline water (ENVO:00002010), including plankton (ENVO:xxxxxxxx)" | depth 140 m | reverse complement strand
GGGGCTGCCGTAGCTGCCCCTGCCGGCAACTGCATTTTTACTACCGCAAGTATTTTCTTAGCCAAACCTCATAATTCCTATCCCAGAGACTAACCGATTCATACGTAATTTTCTGTATCCCTATTGAGATGCAACCCGTTCAACCTGTAAAAAATCAAGTTCAACGGGAGTATCCCTGCCGAAAAATGAAACCATCACTCGTACTCGACCTCGCTCCTGATTAACCTCGTCAACTGAGCCGAGAAATTCGGAGAACGGTCCATCAATAATTTTTACAGTTTCGCCTACCGTCAGACTTACTTGTACGCGTGGGGCCTCACCTTGCATCTGCTTAAATATTCGTTCTACTTCCGCTGCAGGAAGAGGAGTTGGGCGATCAGCCCCCACAAAATTCACGACTCCGGGCGTGTTCCGAACCACATACCAGGCCTCATCATCCATTTCCATTCGAACCAACACATAACCTTGGAACATTTTACGTTCGACAGTACGCCGTTCCCCATGCCGAACTTCCTCAATCTCCTCAGTTGGAACAACAATCTCATGAATCTTCTCATCCGCAGCCATCGTGGCAATACGCCGGACAAGATTTTCACGAACCTTGTTTTCATAACCCGAGTAGGTGTTAAGAACAAACCATTGGCCTGATTGCGCTGCACTCTTAGTAGTTTTCAAATTTTTATCCGAAAATTGCATCACTTAATTTCGAAACCCCATAATCAAACAAACCTATAAATGCAGCCAACACTGCCATTACTCCTATAACAATCCCTGTAAGCCTTATTGTTTCTGGGCGAGATGGCCAGTGAGCCCTACGAAGCTCTCCGACAGTGTCAGTCGCAAACCTGGTCGGCCCCCATCCATTACGCTTTTTATTGCGACGAGCACGACTGCGCCTTCTGGCCACTTGTCACTCCAAAACAAAAAATAATCGCCAAACAGATCTATCTTCTTTCACGGTGAACTTGATGAGTGCGGCAATTACGACAATACTTTTTCAGTTCAAGTCTATCCGTCACAGTGCGCCGATTCTTGGAAGTTGCGTATCCTCCCGAATTGCACTCAACACACACTAAGTGAACAACTGCTCGGTCATCACGCTTAGGCACTGCCGGATTCCTTAAAACACTAAAACAAAGCGGCCCACAACAGGCCGCGACCCCTATTATGGCACATCTTTGTGGTTATTAGGCACAAGAATATTAGATGTTATATCCGTATGTTGCAATTTGGCAGAAAACTATACGGGATCGTTACCAGAGCGAGAAGCCACCGTCTATAACCAAATCATGCCCAACAACAAAGTCAGAAGCCCCTGAGCACAAGAAAATAACTGCTCCAACCATCTCACTTGTTTCCGCTGGACGCTGAACGGGAGTATCACGATTCCAGTTATCCCTATAGGGAGCCACGTGAGAAGCATTCCTCGTGCGCTCAGTGACAGTGTATCCAGGGCTTATAGAATTAACTTTTACTCCTAAAGGCGCCCATTCAGCAGCCAACGACCTGGTCAAGTGAGCGACTGCAGCTTTCGATGTGTTATAGGTAGACTGGTTTTGCGGATGATTAACAATGCGAGCAGACATCGATGCATTGTTTACTATCTTTCCACTCCGGCACGGGATCATCACACGGGCCTCGGCCTGCATGCAGAACAACACACCTTTAACATTAGTATCCATTATCCGATCCCAATCCTGTTCATCCACCTCTACGCCGTCTATCCAACCAAACTGACCAGAATTATTTATCGCAATATCGAGCTTTCCCCATGTATCAATAACTCTATCGACGCCTTCATCAACAGATTTTTTGTTAGTAACATCCATCTGTACGGCTATCGATTCCCTTCCAATGTCTCTAATCCCTTGCGCCGTATCCTCAATGGTACTGAGAGTACGTCCAGTCACTGCGACATCAGCCCCTGCCTCCGCTAATCCATTAGCTATTGCCTTGCCAATACCCGTGCCACCGCCAGTGACAAGTGCATATTTACCACTCAGGTTAAATTTATCGAGAACACTCATACTACTTTTCAACGCCCCTTAGCTTCATGCAGAGATTTAATTTAAAACAATTACCATTTATGATGTCACGGTAGAACCTCATGGATCTCAACACGTCGATTTTACGACATGTTAGACCGCACACAGAATACTTGAAGAAATGATTGTTATGGATAACATCCGAATCTTGCTCAAAGAGCGCCCTGTAACAGAACCTGAACTGGGTCACTTTATGGTCGAAACCGTCGAAGCTTGCATCCCTAAAGACGGCGAAATTCTAGTAAGCACAATATATCTTTCTGTTGACCCATATATGAGAGGTCGTATGAGAGACACTGATATTTTCGGTAAATCCTACGCACCATCTTTGGAGATCGGTGATGTCATAGTGGGAGCAGTTGTAGGCGAAGTAATAGAGTCAAAAGATCCCCATTATAAGGCAGGAGATATTGTTGAAACTAAGCTCGGATGGCAAACCCTAGCACCGATTTCGGCAAATTTAGCAAGAAAGATAACTCCGTCATTAGCCCCTATCTCAACAGCTCTGGGAATACTAGGCATGCCGGGATTGACTGCCTATCATGGATTACTTGACATTGGACAAGCTAGAGCAGGGGATTGCGTAGTTATATCTGCAGCCTCCGGGGCAGTAGGAGCGGTAGCTGGCCAAATCGCCAAGTTAAAAGGATGCCGGGTCCTAGGGATTGCTGGGAGCGAAGAGAAATGCGATTACATAGTGAATGACCTGGATTTCAATGCAGCTATAAATCATCGTAAAGACGATATCGACTCGGCACTCACAGAACACTGTCAAGATGGGATAGACGTGTATTTCGATAACGTCGGCGGCTCCATTCTAGATACCGTCATGAATCATGTTCGCGATGGTGCTCGCATAGTGATTTGCGGAATGATTTCAGAATATAATTTGACCAACCCGGAAGTTGCCGTCCGTCCGACTCGTGCATTGTTAAACCACTCAGCTCGAATGGAAGGATTTGTCGTTTCGGATTTTGCGGAACTCATGGATGAGTCATTGGCCCAAATGGCAAAGTGGGTGTCATCAGGACAACTGAAATATCGTGAGGACATAATAACCGGCATCGAAAACACCCCGTCAGCTTTCATCGGTCTGTTGCGTGGGGACAACTTTGGGAAACGCATCATTCAAGTTCGCGACAACCCGTTTAATGACGTTTAATCATCCTTATCAGCAATACGTTCCGACATAGGCGCGTGAGTACCTAATACGGCAAAATTAAGATCAAAAACCGTTCCGGTAGCTATACCTGACTCGTCCGAACATAAAAAACCAACGGTCCTAGCAACATCACCTACCTGTACCATGCGACCAAACGGCAACTTGACGACAGCTTCTTCTTGCCAAAGCTCGGTGGCGCCATGATACTTTTTTTGAATTCGATCCTCATTAGGAGTGTCTGTCCAACCTAAAGCGATTCCATGCACCCTAATCTGTTCAAACGACAGCGCATTCGCAGCATTACGAGTCAGAGTCATCAATCCACCTTTTGATGCAGAATACGGTGCCAATTGTGGCGCCCCTCCATACGCATTTACACTCAGAATCGATACAATGCTACCCCCAGTCCCTCGCTTTTTCATTGAATCTGCCGCATCTTGCATTAAGAAAAATGGAGCCCTGAGATTCACATTCATTGTTTCTTCAAAAAGCTCCGGTGTCGTTGTGGTAATCGATCCTCGGTCGGTCACCGCGGCACAGTTGATTAGAATGTCAACACCCTCAAAGCGATCTAACGTAGTAGGAATCACAGACTTCACATCCGCCAAATCGCCTAGGTCCGCACAAACAAACAGTGACTCAGTCCCTAAGCCCTCTAGTTCACAGGCAATACGTTTCCCATTTTCCTTATTCCTACCACATATCGTGACGGCGGCGGCTCCACGTTCTGCAAACATACGAGCAACAGCCTCTCCAACTCCCTGTGTGCCGCCCGTTACGACGGCCGTCTTCCCTGCAAACTGCTTACTTACATCAAAAACATACGTCATCTAAAACCCTCCTTTTATTCAATAAATCAAAAGTCAAAGCTTTCTCTAACAAATGCCGAGTAAACTTGGATCATTGACGATTCATGGAGCCCACGTCCGGGGTTGAACCGGAGACCTCGTTCTTACCAAGAACGCGCTCTACCTCCTGAGCTACGTGGGCGAGTATCTATCGCAAAATCATTATTCCTTATCTTGACCCAGACATACCGACAAGGATAATCCAGTATGTCCAAACTATAACTATAGAGCCATCCAAGGTAATGTTGCTAGGTACATGGTTCTGAAGCGCGCAGGATACAAATCGATTTGACTAACAAAGATCATATTACGGGCCAACCATCTCCAGTAACACGGCAGGATATACCTACCCCAGCACTACTTGTAGATATGGAAGCCCTTGAATTCAATTTACAGACTATGCAGAAGGCGTTCCAAAACAGTCGAGCGAACCTTCGAGCACACGTCAAAAACCACAAGTGTGTAGATTTAGCTCACATGCAAATACAGCATGGCTCAAAGGGTGTCACATGTGCTACGGTTCGCGAAGCTGAGGCAATGCTTCAGGGTGGCATTACAGACATACTTATTGCCAACGAAGTAGTAGGTAAGCCAAATGTCGAACTACTCGTAAGGTTGTCGACTATGGGGGCTGACGTTAAATGTGCCTTGGATTCCCGATCCAACGCTTCGGAGATTTCTACAATCGCCACTTCTGCCAATACTTCAGTTGGTATATTGATTGACATGCAAGTGGGCATGCAGAGATGTGGGGTCGAGCCGATGGGGCCTTCTGTAGAACTAGCAAAATATGTCCAGGATTTGCCCGGCCTTCACCTTCTCGGATTAATGGCTTATGAAGGGCATGTCGGATCGATCATTGACCCGGGCGAACGACGACGAATATGTTTGGATGCTATCAATGCGGCAGTGGAAACTCGCAAATTGATGAGTTTGTCCGGATTAAACGCTCCAGTAATTAGCACTAGCAGCAGTAAAAGCTACGATATAGCATCAAGCCATCCGGAGGTGACAGAGGTTCAGGCGGGAATGTATCTATTTGGAGATCCAGTTCTAGAAAAGTTGGGACTTCCCTTCAAGCAAGCTCAGCTGGTTCAAGCAACTGTAATAAGTAGACCTTCTGACAATTGGGCCGTTGCTAACGCAGGGATCAAATCAGTTACTGGCGTTAAAGGAATGCCAACGATCATGGGCCGAACAGATTGCGAGGTAGAGGCGTTAAATGCCGAACACACACGGATACGGATACTGAACCCCAAAGCCTCGCTAAACCCAGGGGACCTATTGTTATTAGCACCAGCATACGGGGATCTTGTCACTTCTCTAAGTCACGATCGCATATACGCTATTCGAGACGATCAAGTAGAGCATATATGGTGCATCAGCGCTTAAACCAAAACCTTGCAAAACAAGATTTGATTCCATCGACAATGTACACTAGGGCAGATGAATATTATTGCATTGCAACGCTAATTCAAACACAAGTTTGATTTTCGGAAGATCGGTGAAAATCCGACGCGGGCGCGCCACTGTAATCGGCAAGTTTTCAGGCATAACCACTGTCCTAAGGGATGGGAAGGGCCGGAGAACAATTGAGTCGTAAGCCAGGAGACGGGTTGCAGAGCACATGTGCGCTCGCTCGCGGAAAAGCAAGTGCCCGGTGGATGTCCCTGTCTATGGGATTTCCAAGTGGAACTAGCTTTTCATGGCGATCGCAAGATAGGATGCCAGAAGGAAAATGTTTGTTCCGCAACTAGCTTGCAATCCGCCCAGTAGATCGGTCCTGGTCGTCTTGTTACGGTCAATAGTTTGCTTAGCCCTTATTTCGGGATTTGTGTCATGTCAAAACCTTAACGCCAACGACAATCGCCAAGCAGTCGTTCACATTGATTCCTCAAACCGTGCAGTAGCTTTATATGAAACCCCAAAACGCATAATTTCATTGGCCCCTAGCACCACTGAAATACTGTTTGAGCTGGGTCTTGGCAAACTGATTCTAGCTGTTGATGATCAAAGCAATTTCCCTGCAGAAACATTACAACTGGAAAAGCTTGGTGGTTTCCAGCCCAATATCGAACGCATAATCGAACTCGAGCCAGATTTAGTTGTAGGGGCCTCTATAATTTCCACAAGCATTATTCAACAGCTAGAGCGATCTGGAATTCCTGTTTGGATAGCAGACAGTTCAACAATTAAGGGAATACCTCAGATGGTCCGCTCACTCGGTAGAGTATTGGGAGTTGGTCTGCGTGCTGAAGCCGTAGCAACCAAAATCGATTCCCAAATCAATGATGTCGTAAATCGTGTATCTAATTTAGAACCGCTTACTGTATTTGTCGAATTAGATGCCACCGACGCGTCCAAACCATACACCATTGGCCCCAATAATTATTTGCACGATCTTATCGGCCTAGCAGGCGGACAGAATGTGTTTTCTGACGCCATTTCAGCTTATCCTCAGGTAAGCCTAGAACAAGTTATCTATCGCGACCCTGAGTTAATTGTCCTGAATGATTATATTTTCGGTATTACCAGAGCAGATATCCGACAGCGCGCCGGGTGGAAAAACATCGAAGCTGTTCGAACTGACCGCATCCTTGAGGTTGCTGCAAACCTGAACGACCGATTGTCTAGGCCTGGGCCAAGAGTCGGGTCTGCGTTAGAAGAAATAGCCAGGTTTATTCACCCGGATGCATTTAGATGACAGCGGGCCAACACCCAAACCCTAGCACCCGACCGAGCCATTTTGTCGTACTACTGATAGCAACCTTTGCGTTATTTGCGTCGGCCTTATTAGCAAGTATGGTCGGCAGTGTAGACATACCTTTGAGCGATAGCATAGCTATCGTTCTCGCCAATGTAGGGATTCAAACAGGTAATCCAATACAATCCCACGCCCACATATTAGTAGACATCCGAATTCCTAGAGTTGTGGCCGCAGCTACTACAGGTATGTGTCTTGCTTGTGCCGGTGTACTTTATCAGGGTGTGTTGAGAAATCCATTAGCAGACCCATTTGTTATTGGTGCATCTGGAGGAGCAGCCCTAGGAGCATTACTTGGTATGTTGATTGCCGCCAACAGGATATTACCAGCAGAATTCGCAATAACCCCCACCCTATCCCTAATCGGAGCTTTATTATCTGTGTGGTTAGCATATTCGCTTTCTAGAAGCAGAGGCTTTACTCGCATTAGCTCCCTATTGTTGGCAGGATTTGCAATAGGATCCTTCACCGGATCACTTAGCGCACTATTAATCTTCATTAACAATTCGATGCGCTTACGCTTAGTGCAAACTTACACTTGGCTTCTAGGTGGGGTTAGTACAAATGACTGGATCACTACTATATCCACCTTCAGCCTAGCTATCATCACCATCATCTGCAGCCTATTAATAGCAATACACTTGAATGCTCTTAGCCTTGGCAACAATTCTGCTCGACGTCTAGGAGTCGACGTAGAGAAGGTTCGCCTCGTTGCAATTCTATTAGCATCGATGCTCACAGGCTTGGCCGTATGGTTAAGCGGCATAGTAGCCTTAGTTGGGCTCGTTATTCCACACTCTATGCGGATGCTTGTAGGGCCTGATCACAGGATCCTTATTCCAACATCAGCTCTTGTCGGCTCCACTTTTGTAGTCATCACCGATATGGTAGCTAGATCTGCATTCTCGCCAGCCGAAATTCCTGTCGGAATAATCACTTCATTAATTGGAATCCCAGTGTTTGTTCTTCTGATCAGAAAGAACCTACATCAATATGACTTCTAGGATCGAATTAGCTTTAAATCAAGTTACCTTTTCTTATGAAAATAATCGGATCTTAGACCGGATCAATTTTGCCTTGACTACTGGTTCATTCAACTCTCTAATTGGGCCTAATGCCTCTGGCAAAACAACCCTGCTAGGCTGCATAGCTGGTAATTTAACTCCGGACACAGGTCAAATTATCTTGTCCGGAAAAGATTCCCAACTACGCCAACCAAAAGAAACTGCACAGCTATTAGCAATGGTACCTCAACAATTTGACATGCCTTTTGCGTTCTACGTCCGAGAGATCGTTGCAATGGGACGCATACCTCATAAACGTTTCTTAGGCCGATTGTCTCAGAGTGACAACGAGGCTATAGATCAAGCAATCGAGCTTACTGATCTGTCAGATTTACAGGGGGAAACGTTAAGTCATCTCAGTGGTGGGGAAAAACAGCGAGTCGCACTTGCAATAGCTCTTGCTCAAGAACCGAACGTTTTACTCTTGGATGAACCTACCACCCATCTCGATTTATCAAGTCAGATCGATATCCTTAACATGGTTAAAGATCTCTGTTACGCAAAAGGAATGACAGTGCTCTCTGTGATGCATGATATCAATCTGGCAAGCCGATATAGCGACCACATACTAGTCCTCCATAAAAATAGGATTTTGCACCAAGGCACAGCCTTAGAGGTTATTGCCCCCAATATGCTAAGGGACGTCTTCGCAGTAAGATCGGAGGTGCACATGCATGATGGGTATCCAACTATTTCTTTACTTAGCTCTTACAACTCAGACCTAGGAACCGGGCAGTAATATCGTGCAGGAATCATTCTCCCTATCAATCGATAACGCTACTGACTACTGCAAAGCTCAAGGGCTAGTCGCCCCTAAGGAAACCCTGCGCATTACAGAGCTAACCGGCAGTAGTGTCTCTAATTGCGTCCTGCTTGTTACCACTTCATCAAAGCAATTCGTCCTTAAACAGCCATACAAACAACTACTCGTCTCACAGGAATGGTTTATTGACCGCAACCGTATATGGAGAGAAGTCGATTGGATGCGTGTTCTCAGTCCTAAACTAGGCGAGGCTATCCCAAGAATTGTCTTTGTGGACAAAGACAATTTTATTTGCGGTATGACTTACATAGGACCTAACACCAACACTTGGAAGGAATTGCTTTTCTCAGGACAAGTCAATCCCAAAGACGCTCGAAACGCTGGGGAACTATTAGGCACCATACACAAAATGACGTCCTCCAATCCCGGCCTATCGGCAAGGTTCCCTAATGACCACATATTCATACAAGGACGAGTCTCTCCTTACTTTGATCCACTCGAAGAAACACGACCGGAATTATCTTCAGCACTTGCAACAATTCGCCACCGTTTAACAAACAACCAAATAGCCTTGGTCCATGGCGACTTCAGCCCAAAAAACATTCTCGTCAGCACACGAAGTATCACCGTCATAGACGCCGAAATATGCCATTTCGGTGATCCTGCATTTGATACTGGATTCCTTATAAGTCATATACTACTCAAATACATTCATCGTTCCGATTTGCGCCCAAAACTTGTTCGCATAGCACAAATATTCTGGAATACTTATCTAACAACATTCGATAACAACCTACCCTATGACCAAGAAAGGGCTACTTGTCATATCATTGGCGCGTTACTTGCAGCAAGAATTGATGGCAAATCTCCGGCTGAATACATAATCAGCTCTCCCGAAAAAGAGGTCGCCCGAAAACTCTCAGGGAGCATCCTTCTTGAACCTATAGACAACTTAGAAATGCTGTTAGAGTTAGCACAGTCTGCAGTGACAGGGAGCCAACTTAGATGCCATTAATCCGTAAAATCCACGCTCGAGAAGTGTTTGATTCGCGTGGCCGGCCAACTGTAGAGGTGGACGTCGCATGTGATGGTGGATTCGGGCGAGCAATCGTTCCATCCGGAGCATCGACCGGCTCTCACGAGGCGCATGAGCTTCGTGATGCTGACATGGGCCGATATCAAGGACTCGGTGTCACCACTGCCGTAAACAACGTTAATACCGAAATATCGGATTTCATTGTTGGCATGGACGCGGCAGAACAAGACGAGATCGATCAAGGCCTAATCAACTTAGATGGTACTAGTAACAAAGTTCGGTTAGGGGCAAATGCCATTTTGGGGGTCTCTCTAGCAGTTGCACACGCAGCAGCTGCAGCAGCCCACCAACCTTTATATCAATATCTGAACGACGACGCGACGATGACTATTCCCGTGCCGATGGTCAACATAATAAGTGGCGGTCTGCACGCCAACAGAAATTTGGATTTCCAAGATTACTTAGTCATGCCAGTCGGAGCTGCCTCGTTCCACCAGGCAATGGAATGGGTCAGTTCTATACGAGACAAAACTATGATTCACTTACAACAATCTGGGTTTTCCACATTGCTAGCAGACGAGGGAGGATTCGGGCCACTACTAAAAAGTAATGAGCAGTCCCTCGATATTATATGCTCGGCTATCGATGAAAGCGGTTTGATCCCTGGGGATGATGTCTACTTAGCAATCGACGTTGCAGCACAGCATTTTTACACTGATAGGCAATATCAAATAGCAGCTGAAAAACGCGCCCTAGATTCCAAACAAATGGTCGAATGGCTATCAACAATGTCAACCCGATACCCAATCCTGTCGATCGAAGATGGGCTAGCAGAAGATGACTGGGAAGGATGGAGTCTCCTAACAAACGAAATTGGCAAGACTGTTCAAGTACTGGGAGACGACCTGTTTACAACCAACCCTGATAGAATCCAGCATGGAATCGACCAAGGTGCTTCAAATGCTGCGCTTATCAAAGTTAATCAAATAGGGACTCTTTCCGAGGCTTTGCAGGCACTTAAGTTGGCAAAAACCGCAAACCTTTTGACTGTCGTTTCTGCAAGATCAGGTGAGAGTGAAGATTCGACTATCGCTGACATTGCAGTAGCAAGCGGAAGTGGTCAAATAAAGATAGGCTCAATAGCCCGTTCTGAACGCGGAGCAAAATACAACCAATTACTCAGAATCGAGGAGGAGCTAGGCGCTCATGCTGTATATGCTGGTGCTACCGAATTCGATCGATTCACCATTCCGTCCTCCTAGCAACCCACAAGCAACATCAGTAAAGAGTCACCCGACAACGCACATAAACCACACACGTGCCTAATCCTGATGATCTTTAACCTGATCATTCGAAATGGCGGAGGAGGAGGGATTCGAACCCTCGACCCGGGAAAATACCGGGTAACCGCTTAGCAGGCGGCCGCACTAGACCAACTATGCGACTCCTCCAAGCTAATTATTGTCTCTGAACAAGTGGGCGGAGGGGGTGGGATTCGAACCCACGAACCTTTCGGTTAATGGTTTTCAAGACCACCGCCTTAAACCGCTCGGCCACCCCTCCTTAGGGTCTTAAGGGATTATAACAATCCACTCACTTGTAGTAAGAGTACTTATTCATCAAATATCTACATTATGGAAACAATCTTCCACAAAACAACAATTAGAACAAATCTCTACGCTTGTTAATCATGTCAGAGACGTTACGTGCCACACTGGTCACAGTACTCGTCCGCTCGCCTGCAATTACAGTACGTATAAATCGGCCACTTGGTTTGAAAGCCCTCGGGTCAGTTACTGTGAACACAGCCACTCCTGCTACGTCTACCGCTGCAGCTAAATGGGCCAACGCCGAATCGTTGCCGACAAAAGCCTGGCATTTACTTATCAACGCACCTAATTCACCGAAAGAGGTTGTCCCATGCAGATCGACACATGGAGCAACGCTCCTGTCCATAACAACCTGTATGTTCCCCGCATCACTCTGAGTCCCTACCAAAATCGGAGTCACACTAGTGTTTTCGAATATATGGTCTACAAGCTGTGCATATGCGTATGGGGACCAGCGTTTACTAAGTGCTGAATTGCCAGGATTAACCCCTCCACCCGGAGCAATTGCTATACATTTTGCGAGGTCCAACCCTAGTTCAGATGCAGTGTTTTGTATTGTCAGAATATCTTTGTGAGACGGACGGAATTTTGCATGCATCCCGGTAACAGGAACCCCGGCAGCTTTTACAACATCGAGGTATAGGGTTGCTTCATTCACTCCATTTGTTTCAGACACCCGATGTGTAAGAGCAAAGCCTCTGCCAACACTATCAATACCCAAACGAATAGGTATACCCCCCATTAAACAAGCTAAGCCCATTAGTGGCGATCGATCCAGAACAAAGCAAGCATCGTACCCTGCTGATCTCATCTGCCGCACAAACCTGATATAAGACCATATTCCATACTTTCGAGGGATTCCAACCATTCCAATATTCCATATTTCATCAATATCTGGATTAGATTTAACCGCCGGTACGGCCCAATCACTAACAGCAACGGTAATTTTGCTTGAAGGAATCGCTCCTTTAAGTTCAGCAATCGCTGGGGTAGACATTAACGAATCCCCTAAGCAACACGGCTTAACAACAAGTATTCGCTTATGAGAAAACATTGCTGGATGGCATGGATTAGCATCGGTTCTGACCACACTACCCAGAATACGGCACACTCTGGTCACTATTACATCCGCAAACACGCCGGCAAACTTGTCAAGCATTTGTAATAGCAAACATCAAGACACCGTCAACTGCTAATTCATTGTCTACGCTGGCACGAGCCGTTCCTTTTCCTATAGGCCCTCTCATACGGTCAATACTGACTTCCAACTTCAACAAATCACCGGGAGTAACGGGCCGTCGGAAACGAATATTGTCGATACCAGCAAACATCGCTAGTTTGTTCTTATTTGCTTCCATCGCCATCAGAGCGCAAGCCCCAGTTTGGGCTAAAGCCTCCACCATCAGAACTCCTGGCATAATCGGATTGCCAGGAAAGTGCCCAGGAAAAAAATATTCATCACCGATTATTCTCTTAATCGCTACCGCCCTCACTCCTGGCTCAAGTTCAACAAGCTTATCAATCAGCAAAAATGGAGATCTATGCGGGATGAGTGCATTTAGATCCCATGACCCTATTTGCCCTTGATCACTACTCAATGCTCTTCCTCCAATACCATTTTCGTCAGGGTATGCATGGGATCACGCAACCCACTGTACAAATCCCGATACACCTGATAGTACTCTTCATACGAACGACATTGGGCACTTTCGGGATATACAGGGTCAACATGATCAACACAGGCGCCAACAGATTCTGTAATCGATTTAAAATCGCCAGCGACTACACCACCAAGTAATGCCGCCCCATATGCCGGCCCTTCTTCCGATTTACTTTGAAAAACTGGAAGACCGTAAACATCAGCCTGCATTTGTCGCCACAGATGACTTCGAGCTCCCCCTCCTGTGGCAACAATACGATCGAGCGGCAATCCCAGATGTTTCATTAATTCCAAAGAATCTCTCATCGCAAATGTAACCCCCTCCATGACAGCACGTGAAATATGTCTTAAGCCATGACGTACATTCAATCCGACAAACCCGGCTCGTATTGCAGGATCGAGATGAGGACTTCGTTCACCAGTCAGATACGGCAAAAAGATGAGTCCTTCACTGCCCACTGGTGCTTTCGCTGCCGACTCTGTGAGCCCCTCGTAGGAATGATTTTTCCCCACACCGGATTCACCGGAAGACTCATTGAGTAAGTTTCTTAGCCATTGCAAAGACATTCCTGCCGAAAGGATAACCCCCATATAGTGATACGCATTCGGTACGGAATGACACATTGTGTGAAGTCTGCCAAATGGGTCAGGAATTGGGTTTTCAGTATGGGCAAAAACAACCCCGCTAGTCCCAATACTGGAACTTATAACTCCAGATTCAATTATTCCGGTTCCGATAGCAGCTGCACTATTATCACCACCCCCAGCCGCCACAGGAATATCTTTAGGAATGCCCAAAACCCTAGCGACGTCGGGAAGCACCTTGCCCGTCAGGTGGGGACCCTCATACACCGGAGGCATCCATGTGGGATCGATCCCGAATTTCTCGAGCAACACAGGACTCCATTGTCTCCCGGAGACATCCAATAGCAACGTGCCGGATGCGTCAGCAACATCGGTAGCCATCTCACCAGTGAGCTTAAGTCGGATGTAATCTTTGGGTAACAAAACGGATCTAATCCGTTCGTAATGTTTCGGCTCATTATTTCGCAACCATACAATTTTGGGTGCTTGGAACCCAGTAATGGCAGGATTAAAAGCAATGTCCAGCAGCTCTTGTCTAGCAACTTGGTCCATCCAATTAGTCTCTTTATCGGTACGTTGATCATTCCACAATAAGGCGGGACGAATCACAGTTACTGACTTATCCAAAAAAACAGACCCATGCATCTGGCCCGTCATGCCTATACCCCGTATAGCAGAGGAATCTATCTTAGAGCTCAATTCTTGCATCGCAGCACAGGTTGCCCTCCACCATTCTTCAGGATTTTGCTCCGTCCAGCCCGGATGAGGGGTATGCAACTCATGAGACCCGTTGCCTACTCCAATAACTTCACCTTGTTCGGAGATGGCTAAAGCTCGAGTCCCCTGAGTGCCAACATCTATTCCAACATATATTGCCAATTGCTTCTCCACCTTTTATTCATGAGGTCGGATTGTACTCCGATCTCATCTAAGTACTACAATCTGACGTCACAAATGCAATCTTTTTGAACAGACATTGAGTGCGAATGCAGACGCCAGTTAACTACCCTTTCCGTATTCTAGCGTTGGACGTCGACGGCACGTTGATCGGTGAATCAAAACTGTTAGAACCATCTATCGTGACCGCCATAAGAAAGGCGGAATCTCAGGGAGTGATTGTTGTGATAGCAACAGGTCGCAGGCTACGAACATCGATGGATGTCATAAATCCTCTTGGTGCCGGATCTTATCTAATTCAGAGTAGTGGCGCAGTAATCAGATCTATTTCAAACCAGAGCATTTTGCACGAGAAATTTATCCCCA
>CEUS01195258.1_pt1 | contig 14809 bp, 13 predicted proteins | sample 427031 | NCBI WGS metagenome assembly CEUS01 (sample SAMEA2622837, study PRJEB7988) | marine metagenome | biome: marine biome (ENVO:00000447); feature: marine epipelagic mixed layer (ENVO:xxxxxxxxx); material: "saline water (ENVO:00002010), including plankton (ENVO:xxxxxxxx)" | depth 140 m | reverse complement strand
AGTGGGTGAAGGTTTCGATGCAGACACCGAAATCACGCTCACAAAGGCTGAAATCGGTGATGCCACAACATATGCCAATGTCGCGTCCGAGCCGGGCGCCTCGGTGGTCCTTCGGGCTGCAGCTGCAAACATCTCCGAAGCTACGCCAGACCTTGATGGTGACGGAGTTGTAGGTTTCCCTGACTTCATCAAATTCGCACAGGCGTTCGGGTCGAAGACGGATGACGACAAATTTAACGCAGGCGCAGACCTGGACTCCAACGGCGCCGTTGAGTTTAGAGATTTTGTTCTGTTTGCACAAAACTACGGCAAGAACATCGAAGACGTGGTTCTGCCATCATCCAAGATCGTTGGTCCGGGCCTCAGCAGCGCAAGTGGCCTGACCCTGATCCCTGGTTTTGGGCAGCCAGGACTGGTGACCCTAACAGTCCGTGTTACGGATGCGGTGAACGTTTCCGGCTATAGCCTGACGGTCCAATACGATGCGTCGACACTGGCCTGGGTGGGTGCTGAAGGTTTGGCACCCTCTAAATTTGCCGATCAGGACGAGGTCGCCCTTCAGGTCGCAGATGGCCCAGGGCAGGTTGTTCTGTCCGATATCACAGGCTCCGCAGTACAGGGAGATGGGGATCTGGTGCAGCTCCAGTTCCAGGTATTGGATCAGGTGCGCGCAGGACGCGTAGAGATCGTGTCGGCGCTGGTGTCGGATCCTTCAGGCAATGTTTCCGAACTCCTTGGTGCACACGTGGCCGAGATCAGGATGATGCCTGAGATTTACGTCCTGGGCGATAACTACCCGAATCCTTTCAACCCGGAGACCGTGGTTCCTTTTGCCATTCCGGAAAAAGGGGACGTCAGGGTAGCAGTCTATAATCTGCTTGGTCAGGAGATTGCAGTATTGGCCAGTGGACGCCTCGAGGCCGGTTTCCACAGGGTGACCTGGAACGGCAACGACGCAGCCGGAAACGCCATGTCCACAGGAATTTATTTTGTGAGAATGGTGGCCAATGGATTCACAGACGTTAACAAGGTGATGCTGCTGAAGTAATCACTAGATTGGCTGATATGGACGCCCCGGGGGATCGCCTCCGGGGCGTTTCTTTTGGCACTGAGAGGATGGGAGAAACGTGCTGAAGAAACTGCCGAGCGAGAAGAAGGTCTATATCGATGAAGAGACCGGGAGGGAGGTCTGGCAGATGACTGGCGGCGAGGCCGTGAGTCACAGCTGTTACCAGGAGGTGGAGGCGTTTACGGACGATGAGCGGTTCGTGGTCTTCAGCTCGAATCGGAGAGGGACCTTCCAGTTATTCCGGGCGGAGCTGGATGGTGGAGAGCTAGCCCAGCTGAGTGATGTGAAGGACTATGGGAGTATCTCGTTCGGTATGGCGAGAAATGGGTGCGAGGCCTTCTATACTGCCGGATGGCAAATCTATGGTGTGGATGTGGCGACGGGAGAGGATCGTGTGGTGGTGGACCTGAAAGGAAAAATTCCGAATTCCCCCAACAACTCAGCTGCCATTGCGCTGTCGGCGAACGGAGATCGCTGTCTTGTGAGTTTCCGTCGAGGAGACGGCTCATCCACCCTTTCAATGGTGACGATCGAAACGGGCGACCTCGAAGAGCTTGTTCCGTGGAACGACCATCTAACACATGGCCAGTTCTGCCCGGGGAATGACCGGCTGGTGACCTTTGACCCTAAACCGGACAACCAGAACGATATGGATCGGCCCATGGAAGAACGTGTGAGAACTCTCAAGGTGGATACGGAGACGAAAGAGGTTACGCCGATACTTATTCCGCCATACGGCTTCAGAGCAACACACGAGTATTGGGATTACAGGGGAGATCGCCTGTTTTTTCACCGGAAGACAGTACCTGTAGGGGGGCCTACCGCCATCTGCTCGGTGAACCGAGATGGGCAGGATATGCGGGAACACTTTGTGAGCGATCGGAAGTTCGGACATTCCTCAATAGATCGGGAGGGAAAGTTCATCGTCTCAGATGTCCAGGCGGATACAACCAAAAACGAGATGTATCGATTGGATCTGGATACGGGAGAAGCTGATCTGCTTTGCTGGCCCAATACAAGCGCCATTCAGGATCAGACGATCCACGTGCATCCGTCAATCTCCGCCAGGGGAAATTATGTCGACTTCACCTCCGACCGCTGTGGCACCTCTGATCTCTACATTCATCCCCTGAACCAGTAATCATCCGGCTGATACGGTTCTTTCCACCTTGACCTTGTCTCCTACACGAATCGCGCCACCTTCTTCAACATTGCACGTTACTCCTGCCCTCCAGAATGGCTCCAGTGCCTAGGTGAGGCCCTGCTTCTGTTCGTCTATCCTGGGACACGGCAGGGTTTCCCCGGTGATTTCCAGCACGGTGTCGCCAATCCTGATCAAATTACCGGTGCTTTCCATTAAGTCGAGTTCATCCACAAGAAGGTTCGCACCAGGCTTCTTTCACCAACACGGTTACCTGACGCCCCTCCACGCCCCCTCTGAATTCCTGCCCAACCCCCTTTTTCACGGTTATTTTGACTTGCTCAACCGTCTCCATTGGTGCACGTGAGGCATTTCTAAAGGCTATACCCAGCAACGAAGCCATTGTGATCTCCTTTGATTCGGGGTTGGGTTCATCTGTGTTTGATGCCTGAAGAGAGGTTGAGCTAGGAGGGTGGACAAAGGTATTTCGTTGCCGTTTTATACACCATCCGAATTTTCGAGGGCTCTGATCAGATTTCTGAGATATACGTGCTCTCGAGATTACCAGAGCAAATGCATCGTATTCATGATTTAAGCGGCTGAGGCTGGCCCGAGTCTTGGGATTGAATCCGGTGGCAACCAGGAGGTAAGGATGCTTGTCATTCACGTTTTCGATGGGAGATAGAACGATGAGATACTTGATGCTTGCAGGTGCATTCGTGGTGCTGGCCGGATGCGGGAGTGGGGTGATGGTCTCCATGGTTACAACGCAGGAGAGTCTCAGCCGCACTGTGGACGAAAGCAATGCTAGGGATTATTTGCCGCTGGAAATCGGCATGACCTGGTCGTTTGGTGATCGGGGTCTCCCTGTCCAAATAGGGAATCCTATTCAGACGACTGCCGGATCTGCGTACTCGGTTGAGGGATTCTTCCACCAGGAGCGCATGGTCAGGAAGACGGATGACAACAAGGTTATGGAACTGGCGGGAGACCGGTGGAGACTTCTTGTCAATTTCGATGCTCCTGAGAAGGCATCCTAGATAATCGTCCCGTCGAAAAAGGGCGCCGGGTTTCTGCGTGGCGCCACGGTGACGGTGGTAAGCAGAAGCGAGGCCGTGAACGCTCCGTATGGTCGCTACGAAGGGAGCATCCACTTTGCCATACAGCCACCTGAAGGTTTGATGGATGCCGGTGTGACCGATATGTGGTTTGTCCCTAATATAGGACTTGTCAAATGGTCGTCCGTGTGGATTGACGGGGTGCACTCCTTCGAGTTGTCGAATCTGTGCTCCTTCACACCGTCGATCCCCAAGATGCCGGACACGAGTTCTGGATCCTTCAGTGGAAGGATTTTGGAGATCACACAGGCCACTCAGGCAGACCGGGACAGGGGATGGACCGAGCGAGGCTTACGTTGAAAGATGATTCCCTGATTCTGGCTCAGTAAGGCACAAGCAGGCTGGAGGTCGCTTTCAGGGCACTGTCGATCGGGCAGAAGGTGGAAGGAAGGATTTCAGGTCCGGTAATGGAATCCTATCCCATACAGGCAAATGCCTCGGGAATCATGATTCTCTCAGAGTAAGAAATCTAATGATAGATGGTGTCGCGAACTACGGGGCGATCCGGCAGAAGCTTGCCGGATCGCTTTGATTCGTGTACTGTGTTGCGATCCAACCTGCGCTGCGCGCAAGTGAAGAAACTCTCACTTCCCCGATCCCCCCTCGAAATGCGGCTGTCCCATCGAGCATACCTCCTATGCAGACATGCGTATCGTTCCTGACGATATTGCCGCTCGCTGCCTGGGTGTTCGCGAGTCGACCGTTGATGTAGAGGCTGATCGACCGGCCATCATAGATGCCTGCAAGGTGGTGACGACCCTCGAGAGGCCTGCTGTTGGAAGCGATGCTGACCACACCTCGGTCAGTGTTCACAAGGAATCGCGTGCCGGGGATTGCCGCACACAGGCCGCCGTTGTGACCCAGGTCAGAGTATCGAAGGCTGAAGGAGGCATTCTCCCCCGTGGTGTCATATCTAAGGACTCGACCGTTTCCAATAATACGTTCGGGAAAGCCCGTACCATCCATCCAGGCACCGTAGTAGAGAAACCTTCCGTCTGTAGCTCCGCCATTGAATCCTACCGTCTTGATTCCGTCGGTAACGCCCGAGTCCGTGGCCATCCAGCTCTCCGGATCTGTGAAGGGCAGCCCGGTGTCGTAGCGAAGGGTAACACCGTGAAAGTTGTCTCCTGCGTCCCAGTAAGGGATGTAGTAAACATAACGACCGTCGTAAAAGGCACCATCGAATCCGAGGACATTCAGGCCCGGTATCCTGGGGAGATGGCAGGCACTCCACGAGGCGCCGTCGTGGAAGGATGCACGGGTGTCGTATCGTATTGCGTGTTCGCTTGCACCATATGGCACATAGTAGATGAACTGGCCGTCGAATACTGCGCCTACACAACGCTGCATTCCCAGCAATGTTGCATCGTAGGCTTCCCAGGCGGACCTGTCCTGAAATTCTGCCTCCGTGTCGTAACGTAGAGGTGCGCCATATGATAACGGGGCGAAGTAGACGTGTCTTCCATCGAAGACTGCACCATCGTAATCCCGGGTGTTGAGTCCGCCAGTGTCCGACACATCCTGGATCCGCCATGCGCTAGGGTCATCGAATTCAGAATGCGTGTCGTAGCGCATTACATCACCACTGCTTATCAAGAGCTGGTCGGTACTCATACCTGTAACGGAAGGTGAACTGTCATCCGTCTCCTCATCCGAGCTCTGTTTTGGAATGGATTTCTGACCCGGACAGAGGTAGACGTATCTTCCATCGAATGCGGCTGACTGAGACGAGTTGGTACCGGATGCCTCAAAGGCCTCCCAGTTGCCGGGATCACGAAATTCACCCCGGGTGTCGAAGCGCAGCACTCGCGAGTGGAAGTTGTCGGGGTCGCGTCTCGGCGGATAAATGACGTAACGTCCATCGAATACTGCGCCGTAGTACCCCTTGGTATTCAAACCGTTGGTTGCACCGGCATCATACCCTTCCCAGCTGCCCGAGTCGAAAAAGTTACCGTGCGTGTCGAATCTGAGGGCCTTGCCATGGCGGTCAGACAGGTCGTGCTGAGGTGAGAAGTAGATGTATCGCCCATCGAATACCGCCCCGAAGAACCCCGACGTATCGAGCCCATCGGTGTTACCGGCGTCGTAGGCGCTGAAGGATTCGAGATCCGAATTCAGTCCCCACTTCGAGATCACTGGCTGGATGGTCTCTGCAACCGGGTAAGCAGGATCCACCCAGGCTTCGACGGTGACGGCATCACGAAGGTTCAGTCGGTCATTGTTCGGAACTACGGTTAGCTGTTTCTGAGTCCGGATAGACGCCTCTGAAGTGGAATCGGACGGGGCGGACAGATCGTGAATGACCAGGCGATAGGCTTCATCCCACACACCTGACTGTCCCTTGTGCTCGGCAAAGGTTCGACTGATCACATGCAGTTCCGTATCTTCCGTTTCTGATATGGTAGGGACGGTCACCCAGGCTCTTAGCGCGCCCTTCGCTGAATCGTATGTGACAATTTCGCTGGGGAGCGGGTGGGCTTGACCCTCGAGCTTGAACTGAATATCGCTTCCACTTTCGCGTTTTACGATACCACCGGAAGAGCTTGGTGTGAGCCTGGCGTCTTCGACTACTACCAGGAGAGGGAAGTCAGTATGCGGCCCGCCTGATACTCTGGTTCGGTCAATCGTCAGTCTTATCCTGTCGTCACCTGACTCAGGCATAAAGAACTCCGTTCGTGTTGGTTGGTTCATGCCAGCTTGTCGCGAGGTTTGAAATGGCCGAATCAGATGTTATATTACTCAATCACCCGAGCCAAACCAACCCAAAACCTGGAGCAGAAATGGGCATTGTAGCGGGACATCATCATGGGTTTACCGTGTCTGACGTGGAGCGCTCTGTTGCGTTTTACAGGGACCTCCTCGGTCTGGAGCTTGTTCGTGTGTCAGATCGTTCGAACCTGCCGTCATATGACCGGATACTGGGGTATGGGGATGTGCATATTAAAATCGCCATTCTTCGGCACGAGAAGAATGAGTTCGTACTCGAACTGGTGCAATATATCAATCCATCGGTTGAGCACCGAGAACAGGAGAACAAATACCTGGGTGCCTCCCACCTCGCTTTCGAGGTGGATGATGTAGATGGGATGTATAAGGCACTGAGGGCAGGTGGTTTTGGGAGTATCAATCCTCCAACAGATGTGGAGCGGGACGGAAAGGTTGTAGCACGTGCGATGTATGCACTTGATCCGGACGGCATCAGCATCGAGATGTTCCAGGAGTACGAGGACGTGATCAGTCAATAGACAATTGGAAGGTCGGATGTTTGTGGTCGCGATGCGCGAAATCTGGTGCGTTTCGCGACCATTTCATTTATGCATATCCGAGGAGATTAGATGGCCGATCGGAAGCTGTTCAAGGCTTACTTCGATGCGACACTGATCCAGGAATTGGGCAAGAGCCTCAAATCCTTCTACCCTGCATTTGACGAGTCTGGATTCGCATAGAATCTTGTGAATGAAATGCAGGCATTGGAACTCAAGGACCGGGTTCGTCTGATCTCCAGGAGACTCGAGGATTTCATGCCGAGGTCCTATCCAGATGCCCTAGAGGTCCTTGCGAGGAGTCTGGATCCTGTGACCAAAGATAAAGAGGAGTTCAGGTATGGATTTCGGCTGATGCCGGTTGCCCATTTTGTGGAGATCAATGGCCTGGCGCATTTCCACGAATCCATAGCGGCGCTCTACGAGATTACGAAGAGACACACTGTGGAATTCGCGATCAGGCCTTTTTTGCTCGAACAAGAGAAGCGTACGCTTTAGGTATTACGGAAGTGGGCGACGGACAGTAGCGAAGATGTGAGACGATTGGTCAGTGAGAGTATGCGCCCCAGATTGCCCTGGGATTCTCGACTCGGCCCATTCATTGACGATCCCACACCGGTTATCGAACTTCTGGGATTCCTGAAGGATGACGACTCTTTGTACGTCAGACGTTCCGTTGACAACAACCTGAATGACATCAGCAAGGATCATCCACAGGTGGTTCTGAATACCTTGAAGCGGTGGCAGTCGGAAGGTGGGGACCGTGTCGGCTGGATTATCCGACACGCATTGCGTGGTCTCGTCAAGGAAGGAGATCCAGGGGCGCTGGCCTTGATCGGTGTGCACAAACCTCTGGTAACCCTGACACGTCTCAGGCTGAAGCCGCGGAGGGTCGAATTCGGCAATTACATTTCCGTGAAGTTCGAGGTCGAGAGCCGGTCCAGGAAACTGCAACGGCTGGTGATAGACTACATCGTTCATTTTGTAAAATCGAATGTGAAACGAAGCCCCAAGGTCTTTAAGCTGAGTATCAGGAAGTTGAACGCAGGGGAGAAGGTGTATATAGAGCGGAGGCACACCTTCAAACCGATTACCACCCGAAAACACTACTCAGGTAAGCATCGATTCGAGATTCAGGTAAACGGTGTGATTATGGCGGGGGCAGACTTCAAATTGGTTATGTAGCTGTCAGGTAAATATCAACCCTTTTTCAGATATGTAATCACCTGCGGTCCTTCTGGATTATTTACACGGACAGCTTCTCCCAGATCGAGTTGCTGAATCAGGGAGATTTTTTCTTCAATGATCTCAGGGCTTCTGTCGTAGAACCCCATTATCAACCTGCCGCCGTCTGCGACACGATCAAAGGCCATCTCAAGCAGGTCTGCCCTGTCCGGCGTGTCGAACAGGTAACCATCCCAGATATTCCAGTAAACAAAATCGTACGACTCCGGGAGATTTCGACCCAACTCCGAGAACTGTTCAATCGGAAGGTTCGCGAATTGTTGTGTCGTATCGGGAAAAAAGGTCTGCGTGTCTCGGATCCTGCTCCTGCTGGCGTCCATACCAAATGGCTCGAGGTCGTGGTTGGACCACTCCTGGAGAGATCTGAGCAATAATCCGTTTGCGCATCCGATATCCAGGATTGTGCCAGGACGATGGATGGCCCCTGCAATGAACGATCTAGCATCTTTCCACGCCTCGATGGAAGACCCGTCCACGCAACTTCCGTTCAAGGCTTTCCTCAGTAGATTCGGGTCCGATTTCAGATCCGCAATGTCTACAGATGATTTCATAGCAAAGACCTTGAGGATGCTAACGAGGATCGTAAATGTCCGATCCCTCGAGGGGAAGGGGGACTGCCCAGATATTCCGGTAACAGACCAGGTCTTTGTGATCCTGAAGTCTAAGGGGACCTGAACTTACAACCGCCATCTTGGATGCTGAGCCGGTTGGACCCAGCAGCTGGATGTTATTCTGGATTATGGAGCCGTTGAGGAAGATTGTCGCACGCGGCTTCTCTACTACGTCGCCTGAGTCGGCGAGCCGAGGAGCACGGAACGTGATGTCATAGGTCTGCCATGTCATCGGGGGTTTGCAGGCGTTCACCAAGGGTGCGAACTGTTCATAGAAAGCTCCACAATCACCTTTACCGGGTATGTTGATCCCATATGAGTCCAGCACCTGGACCTCGTACAATCCGTGTAGGAATATGCCGCTGTTTCCCTTCTGCTGACCCGTGGCCTCGGGCAGGTCCGGACACCTGAACTCAATGTGGAGATAGAAGTCGGTAAGAGATTCTGTTAAGACGATATCGCTTGTTCGAGGCACCACGTGGATGACCCCGTCTTTGACCTTCCACTCAGGCTTACCACCATCTGGGGTAGTCCAATTTGACAGGTCCCTTCCATTGAACAACTGAATTGCGTCGGCCGGAGGCACGGCTCCTGTGGTGTCCATTCGGTCTCCCTTTAAATTCCATTGATGAGGTCCATGCAATCTTGCCGATTGCAGAGTCGCTATGCTCTTGCGTGCTGCGATTCACCGGGAGGCGTGTATTTCACGCTCAGATGGGGCGTATCCAGTTTGACGTTGCCCTGATGTCTCGACTGCAGGCAGCTTTCAAGGGCTCCACTGACAATAAGGGTACGTTCAGCGGGAAAGGGGGCTTTGCCTGTGGTGATCATCTCTTCGATTTTTCTTATGAGGCACGCCGAGTAGGTGACGTTGGGCGTAGGTGAAAGGAAGAATTGGTTCGATACCGGTTGGGTATCTCCCTTCAGCCTGGCGGCGAAGCAATAGTCCTTAATCGCACCATTCAGCATAAGAAGTGTAGCCCTGAGGCCGTCGTTGAATTCAAGCAGGTAAGCTGCAGGTTTTTCGGTCAATCGCATCAGTTCACCATTGCCCAGCAGGTCCTGCGTTCGGCCATCTTCAACACTGAGCCCCTGAGGCGAATCACAGCGTGACAGTGCAGCCTCGAGCAACTCCTTCGACCATAGTCCCGATTCCCCCGCCTTCCAAGCGGCTTTGCCGTCGAGGAGCTGAACCGATTTGACGCCGGATTCGCCACCCTTACGGCGTTCTATCATGCATTGCATGCCTTCCAGCGCGTGGTAATCCATCGGGTCTGATCCACCTACACCGATCATCAGCGCTTCTTCAATTTCACAACCGAGCGGGAGTTCCAGGTCGGGCAACCGCCAGGATACCGGCAGAGATGAGCCTGCCAGGAGCGGAAACTGCAGCCTGTGGGCGTCTTCCACCATTTCGCTCGCTTTTTCGAAGCTGTAGGAGAGGTGCTTGTCATTGTAGATTGGCACGGATCTGCCGTCCGCCTCGAAGACTTCGACGCATTGCTTGAAGAATTCGTGACGCGGATAGAGCTTCTGACCGATCTCGCTTATAGGGTACTCACCGTGTTCGCCAATGATGAGTACCGCATCGACCGCAATCTTTTCGCCGCCGCACCGAAGTGTTTCAGCGATTGTGGCGTAGACACCAAAGCCGAATTCCCTGGCGCGGTCCTGGCTCTGGTCCCCGGCAGGACTCTGATCGACATAGAGGGACACCACCTTCATTTCGGGACGGCGCCATTCGCCCTCGTATGGATAGCCGACGAGGAATCGGTCCACGAAGTGCTGGGCGTGAGAAAGGTAGCGGTAGATGGTTGTAACTACAGCTATGGAGGTCATATAAAAGTGTCGAGTGTCGCCATGTCTGTGGCCTAAAGGAAGAAGTCGATAATGTCGGTCACAGGGATTAAGTGTGCCAGTAGGTTGAGTATTCAGTAGATGTGTACTGGATATTCAAGTGGGGTGTTTGGATTTTGGCTCCTTCCTGATGAAGGCTGTCTATTCCTGCTGCAACGAGACCGGTGGTGAGAAGGGTACGTTCGACCGGGTAGGACGGTTCGCCCTTGAGAAACATGCTTTCCACATGATTGACTTGAGGTGAGAAGAAATTGGCCAGAGTCGTGTGTGAAGGTGGCATGGGTAGATACATCTGAGTAGACAGTGGCGATTTTCTATCGGCCAATTTTCCAGCGAAATTGAAGTCGCGAACGAGGCCGTTCATCATCATTACCGTCGATTTCATGCCATCTGTGTGCTCATACCGGTATGCGATCGGGTCTTCTACAAGCGATCTCATTTCGTCAATTGTGGGGAACGAGTGATTGAAGCCCTGTCTTGACGTTGCGAGTGTGTGACTTCGGCACAGTGCGGATTCGAAGAGCTCCCGACTCCAGAGCTTCTCATGGTGCGCTTCCCAGAACTGATCGCCGCGATACGCCTGAAGACATTTTACTCCCGATTCGCCTCCGTATCTACGTTCAACCATGCATTGTGCAGTTTCAAGCCCGTGGAAATCGTAACTGTCAGGTCCTCCGTAGCCAACACAAAGCCCCTCGGAGACGTCCGCCCCAAAGGGCATATCGACAGAGGGTGTTCGCCAGGTGACAGGGAGAGAAGAACCAGCCATAAATGCGAAGCCCAGTTCCACCGAGATGTCGTACATCTCTTTTGCCCACTCCCAGTTCCATGACAGATGTTTGTCATTGAATATGGGTGCTGATCTTCCGGTGGTTCTGTACACCGAGACGATTTGCTTGTAGAGTTCGTAGCGAGGGTAGAGGTGCTGGCCCTTTTCATTCTTCCCATACTCTCCGTGCTCACCGATCAGTAGCACGCCATCCACCGCGAGCTCGTTGGTTCCAAGTGTAAGTGCATCCGCTACAGTCGGATAGATAGTCAGTTGAGGGAATCGGTCTGCACGATCACGGCTCAAATCATTCTCGCCGACCTGGTCAACATAGAGGGAAACAAGATCCATGGGTGGACGGTGGTGGCGACTGTTCCAGCCATAACCCTCCAGGAAGCGATCAACGAAGTGCTGGGCGTGGGCGTATTTGTGGACGACCGTGGTGATCGCTGCGATTTTCGGCCGATCGGACAAGTGGTTTCCTTGAATAATCCACACTGCTAAGGTAAAGCCCAAGTTCCAATAAGGTCTAACGATAATACAAAAGCTGTTCCGGACACAAGTAACTTTTGACGGAATGATGGGGCCTGGGTATATTCAGAGCTTGAATGACAACGCACCCTTATCCAGAAATGGATCTTTATGAATATCTTACTCACAAACGATGACAGCCACGACTCGCCTCTTTTCCATTTTGCAGTCGAGAAGTTCCGAGAAGTAGGCGATCTGGTCGTGGTTGTTCCCTTGGATGAGCAGAGCTGGAAAGGTAAGTCGATTACCAGATTCGGCGACTTGCATCTTAGTGAAATAGACGTGCCGGGAGGGACCGCTTATACGTTAAACGGGACACCCGCGGATTGTGTTAACTTCGGTATCCACCACCTCCACGATAAGAAACCTGACCTCGTGGTGTCGGGCATAAATATGGGCAGGAACACCGGCGTGGCGTTCGCATATTCCTCAGGCACGATTGGTGCCTGCTTCGAAGGGAATATTGCAGGGATACCAGGGATAGCCCTATCCCAGGTTCTTGCGCCCAGCGCATTCCAGTCTTGGATTGCGCAGAGAACGCTGCCTGCCGAGGAACTCGCCCGAATCCGCAGACAGGCTGATGAGGTCGTAGACAAAGTTATGGATATGTACAGGGCAGACGATACATTCGGTCGGCAACGATTGACCTGGAATCTGAATATGCCCTTTCAGACAACCGAGGGTTGGGAGATCAGGGAGACATTTCTGGGCCACTCCGTCTATGGGTCCTGTTTCAAGAAGGAAGGGGATGTCTACAGGCACAGACTGGAAAGGAGAACGCCCGACACCCGGGAGGGATCGGACGTGGCGACGACGGAGGCAGGGCACGTAAGCTTAACGCGTCTGGACATGTTTGTTCTGGGTCAATAATTGGCTGTAGATAAGAAGATGAAAAGCCGGCACAGTGCCGGCTTTTCTTGTGTGTTGACCAGATTGACGTCAGGACCTCGATCGCACCGCGATCTTTCCGGCGCTCTATAGAACTCTGATGTCATAGAGGTTAAGCGCCCGCCCAACCACTTTTTCTATCTGCTCTGCTGTGAATGGTTTGGCGATCTGGAAATCGAAGAGGGACAGCCTTGGGGCCTCTTTCTTCAGTTCCCAGCCTGTAATCAGGATCGTCACCATCAGGACGTCTTCCTGCTTCATCTTCTCGGCAACCAGATTACTCATAATGGCGACCTGTGCAACAAGGCACTCAGGTGCACTCAGAGCGTTATCAGGACGTTCCCTAGCCCAGTCTCCGCCAAGTTCAGCGTTGACATACCATTCTGTTCAATGATGAGAACATCCCGGTCCAGACCATTTTGTGAAATACGCGCGGTGCCCTCGAGACCCTTCCCGAGTGCCAGTGTGGTTTCCGGGCCAATTCTCGCTTCGAATCTACCAGGCTCAGTGCTCCGAATGTAGCTTGTCATGGTGATGGTTCCAGTGTCGCCAACCCCCAGGTCGAAGATTGTGAAGCTATCCCCTTTCTCAAGTGCGGCTTGAAGCCTCCCAGTGTCAGGTCGTTCACCATTTACCGCCTTGACAGCGATTCGGCTCAAGGGTCTCAGGCCGCTTTCGATATTGGCCACTGCATCCGGCTGTATGTGATCCAGGGTAAGCACATCCCCGCATGGAGTGACCAGTCTTGCCCCGTGGTAGTAGCGGAAGCCTGCCAGCGGAAAGTGGGTGTGGGAGATGATGATGCCATCCTCAAAGCCGTCGGCGGTGCCTTCACCAATCCGAATGTCAATGTCTACGTGGAGGCTTACACCCTCCGCACATTTATTTGCGGAAAGGATACGGTAGGTAGATGAACGTGTGTGGTTCTCGATACGCAGATGCTCACCCACAAGATTTGTCAGAGGTTCTGGGGCGGCGTCCAGGATGATCTGGCGAGCCCCAAAGTCGCCACCGACGACTCGGGATGTGGCAGTGCCGAATGTTCCGTAAACGCCGAACCCCTCGAAGCAGAAATGGCCTCCACCGGTGAGGGAGACTTGCCGTACACCATCCTCAGAGCGCCTTGCGAATCCGTAGTCGCCCGTGAATGACCAGTCGTTGGAGTCCGGAGTGACCGGTCCGCTGGCGGCATTGTTCACGACGAGATCAATAACGGATTCAGTTTCAACCCGGAGGACGACGGCGTCCTTCTCCTGTACCGGGACTGTTTCGATGTCCTGGACGATCTTGCGATCGTTCTCTGACGCTTCTATAAGGGTGACGAACCGAGAATCGAGAGGAGATTGTCCGGTTCTGTGGGCGACTGCCCAACGAAACTGGTAGGGGGGATCGTCCATCGAAGATATAGGGGGTTTTCCATCGCCCAGAATGACTTCACCATCCTCGGCGAGCTGTCTCATTCGAAGGGAGAGGCCGGAGTCCCCTGAAAGCTTCCAGGAAACGCCCCAGGGGCCGTTCACCTGGCCACGTTCGCAGTTGTAAAGGTGGGCGAGACTGTGCAAGTCCGGATCGTCTGATTCCAGTTTGTCGACTTCTCCATAGCCGATATGTTCACCCGCGGGAGTGCCTTGCTCCCACGTAACTAGATCCTGCAAACCCTCCGGGGCAACTTCTCCGTGTGGACCCCGGAAGCTCCACCAGTGTTGATCCCCACCGGTTGCACGATGAATGTCGACTACGTAGAAGTCTGTGTCGTCTACGTCGATCAGGGCGGCCCACCGGCTGTATGGTTGGTCGCCGAGGACTTCGTATCGTGTATCTCCTGCGCCATGGTCTCTGGACGCCTCGCCATCGGCTCGAGCAGCCTGGAAATTCGGAGAGGTCGAGATGGAATGAAGCGCGCCCCTGTACCAGACATCGGGCGCGATTCCCTGTACTTTTACTCGATAGTGCGTGAGCCAGTTGGCGTCCCAGAGGGTATGGGTCGACCACGTGTAGGGATACCCGAGCTGAGACATGAAATTTCTCTGGTGTGCGAATAGACCGATATCGAGCATGTCGTCCTGTCTGTGACCTCTTGCCTGGCCATACCGGAGCCACAGTGCTCTGGATTGATCCCCACTCCCGCTACGGAGAACTGCAATCCCGTAACCGTCGAAAATCTGGGTCGGAAAGTTGTTTTCTGCTCCTTCGAGATCCACCAGATCCTTGACGTCCTTCGGGGAGACCCGGCTCTCAGGACCGGGTTCGTATCCCTCTCCTTGCCAGATGGAGCGCGCGAAGATGGCATCCCCATAAGTTTCGAATGCGTATTCAG
>CEUS01041164.1_pt1 | contig 14811 bp, 9 predicted proteins | sample 427031 | NCBI WGS metagenome assembly CEUS01 (sample SAMEA2622837, study PRJEB7988) | marine metagenome | biome: marine biome (ENVO:00000447); feature: marine epipelagic mixed layer (ENVO:xxxxxxxxx); material: "saline water (ENVO:00002010), including plankton (ENVO:xxxxxxxx)" | depth 140 m | reverse complement strand
GTTCAGAGAACAAGCGGTCCTTTTTATATCAAGGATAATACAGCGAATTAGGAAGCGATACTATGGCAACAGATGCTCAACAAAAAAAGCTGAATAGGCTAAATAATTATATAAAGAAAGCCCAAAAAAATAAAAGGCGATCTAGAGGTGCGCGTAAAACGCAGTGGAGTAAGAATCTAATAAAGGCTCAGAATCAGCTTAAAGAATTAAGAGGTACTATACAGAAAGAATCAGGGACTGTTGTCAAAAACCCAGGCGGGACAGGTCCTGTCTATAGAGATTCTAAAGGGAATGTTAAGAAACCTCCTAGAAGTGGAGCTGTAAAAACAAAGCCAATACCTAGATCTAAACCTAAACCTAGAAGAACTGTAGAAGACCATATGGTTCGTATATCTCCTATAGAAAGAGGTACTGGTAGAGGTTTTACAGATGAAGAACTTGAGAGAATGAAAGAAGCGGAAGAAAGAGGTAGAGCTAAGTATCAAAGAAGACAAAAAACTCCACAAGAGCTTCAACAACTTCAACAAGAAGCTGCTAGGGTAGCAAATAGTCAAGAGTATAAAAATTTAGAACAGCGTTTAGCTGATTCTAAAGGCCAAGATAAAGAAGCTCTTAAACAAATGGAAAGGCTGGTACAACCTTTAAATGAAGCTTCTAAAGCTTATCAAGACAGACAAACTACACAAGAGCTAAGAGAAAGAACACCTCAGATTCAATCTCGTGGAGGGTTTGCCGCTCCTAAACAATCAGATATTCGTACAGCTACTCCTGGTTCTTATGAATCTTTTAAGGGGGAATCAGTAACTCCTCCTGGTTCTAAGGTAGGAGACATGCTGGGAACAATAGCTGAAGGTATTCGCAGCATTCCTGGTAAAGTATTAGATCCATTAGGGGGTAATCAAAATGCTCCTGTAGAAGATAGATCCTCTAGGAGAGAAACCACAACAAGAGACACTATGTCTTCTCTATCAACTCAGGAAGATATATCAGGTCCAGGTGCTCCAATCCCATCTCAGACTAGAAAGACAAAAAAAGCAACTCCTCCTGTTGACCCTAATACAGGAAATATAGTTGGAACAGATATAAGACCAGATGGAAGCAAGGCTCCTAGCAGAGCTTCTCAACAAGGTCGAACTGCTTCAGAACGAGCACAAGAAACAAGAGATCCCTTTTTAGACCGTACTACAGGAGCTGATGCACTTACAGGGAGAGCGGCTGCGGAAAGAGAAGCGGCTAGTGAACAAGCTTATGGCGGTATGGGAGGTCCTGCTCCAAATCAAGGAGACTTTGCAGGTGAGGATATTGTCACTGGAGGAGGCTCTAATATTACTAAAGAGGGCCAAGAAAGATTACAAGAGTCTTTCGAGCGTCTAGATTTATATGATAAGCCTGATACAAGCGCCTTTCCAGGTTCAGGAGGAGGCGCACCACAGCCAGATAGAGAAACTTCTGGCCCTGACCCTATAATAGATCCTACGCCCCCAACTACACCTACACCTGAGCCAGATCCTCCAGAAGAAGATATACCTATAGGTACAAATCCTCCAGAAGAGCCTCCAGAAGAGACAGCACCCGTTTTAGATCCGAGGGAGACAGCGGAACGGTTAGCTTCTGGGGATATACCTGAAGCTCTAAAGCCTTCAGTAGCTACAGAAAAAATAATTGGAGAGGATGGAAAACCACCTGAAGGAACAGTTATTGATGAAGGAGACATCTCCACAATAGATGAGGCTGATGTTCCAGATGTCATAGCTCCTGATGATGTAGTTGCTGATACTGTTACGGCTGATGAGGCAACCGCTGAAACAGCAGTAAGTCCTGGCGGTATAGAAGCTTCTACTTATGATGCTCAGCAGGTTTCTGATTTAGATCCAACTGAAGCGGCTGTAGGGGAAGTTAGTGAAGGAGCTATAGCAAGCCCTGAAGAGATAAGAGAGCTTTCAGAACGTGCTGAAGGAGAAACACTAACTGATGAGGAAATGGAAAAGGTTCTTGCTAAAGAATCTGAGTTTACTATTTCAGACGATGCGTTTGTACCTTCTGTCATAGGTGAAGTAGCTGATGTAGCTCCTACGGCTGATGCTGAACTACAGCAAAGAAAAGCTATCTTAGGTGATGATTATGCGGAAGGAACAGCAGCCGAGATTACAGAAACCGTTAGTTGGAAGGCAGCGCAGCGAAGAGCTATTAAAGGAACTGCGGCTGTGTCGGCTGCTAAAGATATGGTTGAAGAGGTTGGAGAACTGCCTCCTGCTATAACAGCAGCTATTGTAGAAGATCCTGCAACAGTAGAAGCGCAATTAGATGAGCAGCCTGTGGAAGTACGAGCAGCTATTGCAGCTTTACCTCCAGAAGCTTTGGTATCATCTCAAATGGAAAGTTTATTAGCAGGTATGGATGAAGGAACACCCCCTGCGTGGGCAAGACCAGCGATAGCTGCTGTAGAGCAAAAGATGGCTATGAGAGGTTTATCAACGTCTACGGTAGGTAGGGATGCCCTCTTTAACTCTATTATCCAAAGTGCAATGCCTATTGCCCAAAGTAATGCTCAAGCACTCCAAGCAAGAGCGGCACAAAACTTGTCAAATCAACAACAATCTTTTGTAGAAGAGTCCCGTCAAAGGATGAATTTAAGGTTGGCTAATTTAGCTAATAGGCAAACTGCCGCCTCACAGACTGCTCAGATGTCTCAGCAAATGAAAGTGTTACAGAGCCAATTCGATCAGTCAGCCGTCATGCAGTCAGCAGCAGACACGCAGCAAATGCGTATGCAAAACTTGCAAAATCGTCAAAGGGCCGCTGAAATAAATGCTCAACAAGTACAACAAATGGCTATTGCTAATTTGAGCAATGAACAACAAATGGAGGTTGTGAATCTACAGCTAGAGGCTGATAGATTAAAGGATAATCAATCGGCTGAGAATCAAAAGCGTCTCCAAGAACATCTGATTGCAGCTCAGTTTATAACTGACAATGCTAAATTCAAACAAGACATGGAAAAGGCCAACATGTCTAATGAACAGCAACTGCACATGGCAAACTTACTCTATTTAAATCAAACAGAGTCAGAGAATTTAACTGCTAGGCAAGCAACTGAACTGGCTAATATGGAGAAAGAGTTAAAAACAAATTTAACTGCTGCTGATATTGCTTCTACAATGAATGTAGCTCAACTAAGTGCAGATCAGAAGAGAGCAATTACTAATGCTACAATGGTAGCCAATGTAGACATGGCTAAGTTTGACGATGCTCAAAAGATTTCATTAGCAAACAGTAAAGCTATGATGACTATGACATTAGCAAATTTAGACAATGAACAACAAGCTACTATTGCTAATGCAACAGCAATGGCTAATTTAGATTTAGCAACAGTAGATCAGCGTACTAAGGTAGCTGTTAATAACGCAAATGCTTTTTTGAAAATGGATTTAGCAAACCTAGCAAATGAACAGCAAGGTATTATCCTAGATCAACAAAACAAACAACAAACCTTACTATCTAATCAAGCTGCTGAAAATGCAGCTAGACAGTTTAATGCTGCTAATGAACAGCAAAAAGATATCTTTAATACGAATCTTGCTAAAGATATTGAGATCTTTAATAAAGATCAACTAAATAATATGGAGCGTTTTAATACGGCTGAAACTAATAAAGCAAAAGCTATTACTGCTGGTAATAAACTTGAAGCAGAAAAGTTCAACGCGGATATGGAAGCTAGTATTAGTAAGTTTAATACAGACAAAGATCTACGAAGAGAAACCTTCAATGCAACTCAGGAAAACTTAGTAGTACAAAGTAATGCGGAATGGATGCGTAATGCAAACTTAGCAGATACGGCAGCTCAGAATGCTAATAACAGACAAGAAGCTGCTTTGTCCTCTGATTTAACAAAGGCAGGTCTTGCTTTTCTTTGGCAGGAGTTGCGTGATGAAGCTCAATTTAATCGACAGGCAGCAGAAAATATGACTGATCGTAAGATTAATGTAATTAATGCTGCTCTGTCTAATCCTGAGTTTATGAGATTAGACACTATGAAAGATCAACGTGAGACAATATTTGCAATGCTTGATGAACTTGGCCTGACTACTTAACGGAGATAATTATGGGATTAGGAAGTTTTCTTAAAAAAACTTTTAAAGGAATCAAAGGAGCTTTTAAAAGGATTGGTAGAGGAATAAAAAGCGGCTTTCAGAAGTTTGGAAAGTTTATGAATAAGATAGGTATCGTGGGTCAGATAGCGATGGCGTTTATTCTTCCTGGTATTGGGAATGCAATGTTAAATACATTTACAAGTACTATAGGTAAATGGGCTACATTTGCAACAAAAGCAGGAGGAGCATTAGGGAATGTAGCAAAAGGAGCTTCGTGGGTTTTAGGTAAAGCAGGACAGTTTGCAGGAACTACTCTAAAGGCTTTTAAGACTGTCACAGGTGCAGTTACTGATTTTATTGGAACCACTACCAAGTACATTGGAGGTAAACTAGGGTTGTCACCTAAACTTACCTTAAAAGAAGCTTGGGCAGATTACTCAGGTAAGATGGTGGATAGGTGGGGAGACTTCAGTAAAACTGCTGGAGAGTTTCTTGATCCTAAATATGATTTTACTTCATGGGACCCTAATAAGATACAAGCGGCTGAAGGAAGTATTCTTGAAGATTTGGAAGGTGAAACAGCTTCTGAAATAGGTGGTGGGAAGTTAGGGGCTCCTAGATCAGAGATTAGAGGTTCTGTAGCGAATATAGCAGATGATGATAAGTTATTACCTGATTATATGGGAGAATCTAACTACGCTAATCTTGAAGTTTCTCCTGCAAAGCGGGCTCTTTCTTCTCAAGATATATTCCAAGAAGAAATTAGCGGCTCCCCTAGTATAGGATATGATCCAGATTATAATCTTTCTCCAGTAGCTCCAAAGACTTCAAAGAGTTTACTTAGTAACATATATGGCGATACTAAGGAAAGTATTGTCCAAGGGATTAGGGACATTCCTAAGAAAGCAGGGGAAGCTTTTTCTGATATTCCTGGTAGGACAGTTGATAAAGGTGTCAGCATGGGCTTACAACGATTGACAGCTCCCGAACTTCCAGAAGTAATGGGCCAGGCGCATTATGTAGCACCTTACAGGTCTCCAACTATACAACCCGCACCTACGTTACAGATGCAACATTCTCAACATACTTGGGAAGACGTAAGAGATGAGACAGCTCCTACAGGGGCTTGGGGAAATAAATATTTTAGAGATTTAATGGATTCATATCAAGCAGCAACACTACCAACAAGGTAACGGAGAATTAAATGGCTGAAGCTACTTATACAGATAGAGACCTAACAGACAGAATTAGAAAGAAAGCTATGTCAATGGAAGCCCCTATACCTGGGCAATCATTAACTAGTGATCCTGATAATCCTGCACCGTATGAAAGACCTCCAGAGTTTACAACAAAGCAAGATGCTTTAGAGTCTTTATTTGTAACTTTAACACAAGAAAAAGCTTATGCTTCTTTGTTAAATTCTTTACAGTCAGGAATTTCCATAATGGATATTGTTAAGATTATTTTGATGCAAGGCTTTGAAGAGGGTAAATGGAATCCTGATATGATTCTTATTTTAGCAGAACCTCTAGCTTACATGATTATGGCTTTAGCAGAAAGAGCAGATGTAGAATTTATTATTCAAGAAGAAGATCCTGATGATGATGACTATGATCCAGATGAAGATGAGTATTTTAAAGGAGAAAGTAGAAGGCTTCCTTTATTAAATAAATCTTTAAAGAAGGTAACACCTCCAAAGAGGCAGCCAATGCCTGAAGAGATTAGAGAACAAATGCCTCAAAGTTTAATGGCAAAGGAGTAAACAATGGCGACAAGTTTAGGACAGGCGTATTCATTACTTGGTCAGGGCTATAGTGCGGCCTACAAGAATAGGTACGAAGAGGAAAAGAAAGAAAGGAAAAGGGCAAGGCGTGATCAGCTTGTCATGGGCCTGGGTCAGAATATTGTCTTTCCTGTTGTAAAAGATCTAATTAGTGCGCCATTTAAAGAACCTATTCAAAACTTTTTTAATAGCACAGAAGGTAAGGTTTTTAAAAGTGATCTGAATAGGCGGCAATTAGCTGTGTCCGATTTAGAAGCTAAAGAAAAGCGTATTAACCTAGAATATGGTGGAGATGGCGCAGCCTATTATAAAGCTGTTGGTAGAGGACAAGCAGATTCTTATACGGCTGATTTTTTTAGAAAGAATCATGGTATAGATTTTGAAAAAAATAAGGAGAACATTTCTTTTAGTCAACAACAAGCTTATATCGCTATGATGAACCAGACTTATGCTATGGCTGATGAAAGAGCTAAAACAGAATGGGCTGAACATCAGAAATTTAAAGCTGCTTTAGCGGGTCTTCCTGATGCAACTCAGGTAGCTAGTATAGTTAAGAAGTATAATCCTAAATCTAGTAACTTCGGTCAGTATGTTTATAGAAGTCTTAAAAGACGTTTTGGTGGAAAACGTTTTGAAGACGATGAAGGATTATTAACTCGTAAACAAATGCAAGACAAAGAACTTATAGATCAGATGCGTTCTGAGTTAGGGTTAACTGATGAAGAGCATAGCGCATTTTTAAATGCTAGTCGGAATGCTCTATCTGTTAATTATGATTTTACAGAAGCATTTGACCCTTATAGAGAGGCGGTTCTTAATAACGCTTCTAAGACGGGAAATAGACGACGGCAAGATGGAGTAAGAAAATTTGATGAAGGTCAAGAGTACACCATGTGGATTCTGAGGGGAGGGGGTACATCTATTGAGCAAGACATAGTACGTGGAAGACCTGATCCTACAACGTATGTCAGTAAAGAGTGGGTTATGGGTCAAATCGCTGAGAGGTATGTGGATGTAGATATTAGTAAGCTTAAAACAGGAGTAGCGCAAGATGCCGACATGATGAGTACATTTAACAATGTAATAGGCCCAAGAATAATTAACGAATTCTATCCTCCCTTAGCTTCTAATTATGTTACTAAGGAGGGGGTAATTAACTCTGCTGCCTTTCACGCACCAGGGGGACCTAAAGACGATCTAGCAGATATTGCTCAGAAGTATAAAAGTCTAACTGATATGGCCGTTGAAACAGCGGCAATAGATTTCGCAGAGACTCATAGAGAACAGAAAAACTTACTAGAAAATCCAGAAAGATCAGAAGAAGCGGGTAAGTGGTTGAAACGTTACAGTGGTAATCAAGCAGGTAGTCAAGCACTTATGAGAAGAGATATAACAACTGCTGCAAGGGAGTTGGTGTCTAGTGCTGGTGAACTGTTAAAAGAGAATGATCTAGGTTTTTATTCTGTTAAGTGGGAGCAGACATTCAGAGAGATGTTGGAGGAAAAGAATATTTGGGATACTGTACAAAGCTCATCGCCTATGCTTAATTCAGACGATTTGTCACAATTTGACTTTATGGAGTATGTACAATCTTCTGGATATCCAGAGCAGAAAAACCTTTTAACTGGTTTGGTCAGTAATGTACCAGCAGAAGAAATTATAATTAGACATGAGGCTTTAAAAAAAGGAGCTTACACAGGATCACTTGTAAAGAAATCTATAGATTTTGGAGATATAGGAAACGTTACTATACCTGATAATACAAGTCCTCCTGTTGATGGAGGCTTGTTAAACGAGCAGTTTAAAACTATATTCTTGAGATCTGATACTGATGCTCTTGTGACAGCGCGTACTATGCTTGAAACATATGAAGAAGAACAAGATAGTAGCTTTATTCCCGATTTTCTAAAAGATGTATTTAGAGGTTCTACTTCTCAAAGAGATGAGCCTACCAATCCTTTTGACCCTAAACAAGAAGAGGAACAAGATCGCCTGGGAAAGTATTAAGTTCTACCGCTTCTAGAGTAGTAAGTGCGGTAGAACAGGGGAAATCTCCTACTAAAGAAGATACTGAAGAAGTACAGAATTATATAACTGCTTCTGTCTTAGGCCCTCTACCTTTGTTTGAAAACTTTGCTAAACATATTGAGGGGCTACCCTCTAATTTTTCTGGCTTCTTACCATTACAAACTGCAAGATCTGCTCCTACCTTATTAGAACCCTTAGAGAAAGCAGTTAAGGCTACTGGCGATTATTTCTCAGGTATCGGAGATCAGTGGTATGCGGATAGAAAAGCTACAGAAGAGGCATATCAACGAGGTGACATTACAGATGCTGAAAGAGGGTTAAGAAATGTCTCAGGACACATTACGGCAGGATTAGCACCTTTCGGAGATGCTATAGGTACGGGTCTTAATGCTATAGGATTGGGAGAGGTTATAGCCGAAGGAATAGAGTGGGTTTCTGAAACGCCCCCTGCTCAATTTATACAAGAAGTAGCAGAAGAATATCCTAGAGCTTCTAGAAATATAGAATCGGCTGTTAATGTTTTTGGAGTTGCGACAACTGCAAAGATTTTAAAGAGCGGCATTAATAGAGGGGCAGCTTCTACTGAGACTGATTTGGATGGTTTCTATAAGAAAGGAGCCACACTACAGGATAAAATGAAAATTGCGTTTGACAGTTATTTAAATAGATTTCCTGGTGCTATAGCAGATGCTTTTAATCCAAGACGCTCAAGAAATTTAAGAATTACGGGACTTTCTACAGCTAAAAGAAAGTTAGAGTTAGGTGAAAGAAGAAGTAAAGTTAAAAAGGAAGGAGATATATCAAGGATTATACCTCCCAATCCAGGCGCTGCTGCTGCGGGTAGTAACTTAGCAAGACAGGCACGGTTAAAGGTTTCTGATTGGTTAGAAAACTCAGCTTTTAAAAAGGCTTATCAATATAAAAGTTTAGATAAATGGGATGACGCTACTGTGCGTAAAGAGTTATTTAATCATAAGCGGTCAGGAGGACACTTATTATACTCTATTCCAAGTCAAATTAAAACAGAAGCAATGAAACATATAAATAAGGTTTGGAACTTTAAACATAGTAATACTCTTGTAGATATAAAGCGTCCTGATGGGCCTCAACACCTAGGTAATGAGGCTATAGGGAAAAGTGCTCAAGTACAATCAATGGCTGTTAGAAGAATTTTTGATGAAGAAAGATTAATTGCGTTTGTCAATACTAAGAGGAAGAATAAAATAAAACGCTCATCTTCTGTAACTAATGAAGAGTTTCTTGATTATTTAACAGCTAACAATATTAAATTTACTAGAGAGGGTAGATTTGCCTACGTTAGCGATTCTCATGTTTCTAAGTCTAAAGAGTCTGGAGGAGTTAATAATTTTATTGCTATAGATACTAAGACTAACGATGTCTACAGTATTATTTCGGATAAACATGACATGTTTGCAGATATTGATCCGATAGGTGGACAGTCTCTAATGACTGTTATGCCTATGATGAAAAGGAACTGGAAGACTAGAAAGGAAGGCGACTACGAAGTAAGGAATAAGGCAGAGGAATGGGAACTCGCTAAAAAATTAGAAGAGGAAACTGGTATACCTATATCAGCTAAAGAAAAAAAGAGGGAAAACGGAGCCAGTGATTATAATATGAGAGTTTTAAGAGAGTATGAAGGTTCTGCTGAGATTGAAGACTATATAGATGTTGCTCGTAGAGCAGGAATGACTGCCCATTCAGGCTCTTTAACCAGGGGTTTCGATAAGGATACTTTCAACGAAAATACGCTCAATATGCTTGAAGAAATTTTGCCTCGCGGGGCAAAAATCGATGAAGATGGCATGGTCACGCTTTATCATCGAACCTCCCCAGAATCCGCGAGTCGAATCTTAGAAACTGGCCAAATGATCGGGAAAGAGGATCGGCTGTTTTTTGGAACCAAGCCTGATGGTCAAATTAGCGGCTATGGAGACTCGGTTGTTGAGGTAAAAATTCCAGCGGATCGTTTAGAGCTTGACGATATTTTCGACAACGAGGCTCATCTCACGCTGAAATCCAATTTTAAGCCGCAACAAATCAACGTGGTCGGTACGTCGGGTTTCGATGAAGAAGAACTTAGGCCCTCTTTATTAGATAGGATTTAATTATGGCACGTTTTGATATGAGTTTTATGGGTGAATATTCTTCTGAACAAGAGGAGGATGAGAAAGATGTGTTGGTTGAAAGACCGTCTAGTAGTAAGAAAGGTTCTCATTTTAATTTTTCAAACAGAGAACCTGATGAGAAACTGGACCTTGAAGATATTTCTTTCGGAGATAAAGTAATCTTTGGAGCACGTAAAGAAAATACATTTGCTGGAAGTCTTTGGGATATAGGAAAGGCTTCAATACGCGCATTTAGTGACGATACTAAGGTGAGTGAAGAATTGAAATATATTCATCAAGAGAACTTAGATGATTTGATTAAAGAAATGCCTCAGTTCCGTGGGTACAAGGAAAGTATGTTTGATGCTGGAATTATGACAGGAGAAACTGCTACAGCATTAGCTGATCCTGTGACCTTTTTAATACCTTGGGCCAAGATAGCCAAGCTTTCTAAAGTAGGCGCTAGTGCAGTAGGAGGGGCTATAGGTGCTACCGATGCTGCGGCATATGATTATGCTAGAACAGGAGAGGTCAGTGCTTTAGGAGTAGGGGCTAGTACAGTCCTAGGAGGGGCAAGTACTTTAGTTAATAAGCTTCTTGTGGATAGAGCTTTAGGGAAAAACGCTACTGAGACTATAAAAGCTTTTAAAGATCCTGAAATAACTAAGAGGGTTCCTTTAGAACCTCCTATGTCTCCTGAAGTTACAGGGGGTCAGTCTGTGTCTTCTTATGTTCAAGATTTAGAAAATGTTACACGTAAGGCTGTTTCTCCTGAGAAGGCTACTGAGTTGGTAGAAGAATTTAAAGATCTCCCTAAAACATACGCTCAGGTACTTTCTTTAAGAAAACAAATAGAGAGAGCAACAAGGCTTAAAAAGACTGCAAAAACAAAAAAGACTAAAAAGAAACACAAACAAACGATTGAGATGCTTACTCCTGAGTATGAGAAAGTAAGAGCGAAATATGCACTGGATCATGTGAAAAGTTCATTGTCTAAAATAGATCAAGCGGAACTCGCATTAAACACGGCTGAAGCAGAGGGTAAGATTAGTAAAGGTCTGGTTGGTGGTCTTATGTATAACCTGACTAAGCCTGTGGCGGGAGGAACTATAGGGTGGGCTACAGGACATTTAACAGGAATGGAAGATGACGATATTTTAATGACAGCTTTTATAGCTTCTGGAATTGCAGCAGGTCAAGCGGCTAAAATGCTACAAAGAACTAAACTATCTAAGCTTGATTTAGAGACAGGGCAAATGGCTATTGAAGAGGCTATGAAAAATAGTTCAGCAATGCAGAAAAGAATACTTACATCAGGAGGTGTCTCTACTCAAGGTAACTCTCTTGGAGGTTGGTCTAAAGCAATTACTAATATGCTTCTACCTAGAATGGGGTCTGCCACGCAGTCTGTAGAAGAAAAATATATCTACAGCCATAGAGAATTCTTAGGGAAAGCCATAAAACAATTTGATGATTCATGGGATGATATCAACACTCGTAAATTAATAGGTGAGGCAACTAGGGGATATGTTGATTTAGAAAAACTTTCTCCAGGGTACAAAGGTTTAACAGGAGATTACAAGCCTATAACTCAAGCCCAAATTGATGAAGCTAAAAGACTTCTTCCTTATGTTAAAAAATCTCAAGAAGAATTAAAGAATAGTGTTCGTGGTGCGGGTATTAACTTTAAAGAATTAGATAACTACGGAATGGCTCAAGTCTACGACTTTAAAGAAATTTCTAAAGACATGAATCGTTGGAGATCATCTCTAGAAAAAGCATTACGAATACAGATGGGTCCCGATGTGTCTGATGTTGATATTGTAAATCGCGTTGAGCATATTACTGACCAACTTACAGGAGTAACGAGGCAAGGAGGTAAAGCTGACAGTAGGATACAGACTAATGTTTTTGAAACTGTTAATGGTAAAACACAATTCAGACCCTTAACTCAACACTTCGAGAAACATCGTTTGATAACTGATCCTGATGCTGCAAAAGTTTTAGCTAAGGATGGCTTTTTAATGATGGATATAGGCCAGGTATTGGATGTCTATAGTAGTAGAACTCTCAAGGTTACAGAGTTTGCAAAAACCTTTGGGCCTAATGGTGAGGTTATTGATCACGCTTTAAAAGATGTTGCTGAATCCTTTGGTAAACATGGAGCAGAACTTTTACCTCAGCAAAGGAGATATGAACAGCAAATTAAAGATACATTAGGATTATATTGGGGTACATATGGTAAACAATGGGATGCCCCTTCTGCTGTCAATAGCACTGTATCCTTATTAACTACCGCCGCGAATATGAGATTCTTGGTAACTTTACCTCTAACTTCCTTAACAGAATTAACACAACCTGTAGCTAATCAAGGCTTTAAAGCTGCTATCAAAGCGGCTAGAGGTGCTATGAAAGAAGGTGAAAGTTTTGCTGGAAAAGGAACTTTTAAATATGATAAATCATGGGAAAGGGATTTTTCAGTATTACATGGTCATGGTATAGACCCTCTTAACAGGGTTCAGGGCTTGTCTCAAGATGTGGGAAACTGGTACTTCACAAAGATTTTACAGATGAGAAGAATAACGGAAGCTTCTCGTAATTTTGCTTATGACACAGGGGTACATAGAGCTTTTGACTTATCACGTAAGAAGAATTTAAAAAATTCAGATATTGTGGAGCTGGCTTCTCTAGGAATTGAACAGCCTCAATTAGATGTTCTTAGAAAATACAAGACTGCTAAAGAAGCATTCGATACTTCTACAGATGGCTACAGGGTATTAAACCTAGCAGGTTCAAAAGCCGCCGACACGGATATACTTATACCTATGATGGGTAATAGAGCATTCTTTACACAGCACCCTAATCCTCTCATACGTATGTTTGGTCAGTTTCTTTCTTTTGCCCAAGCTAAAATGTCTCAAACAAACCACCTCTTAGAAAGAGTCGAACAAGGGGATGGTAAGTTAGCGGTTAGAATGTTAGGGCTTATCCCTGTATTTTCAGCAGCAAATCATTTTATAGATACAGTGAAAGGGAGTTATGATTCTAGAGAATTTGATGCTGAGCCTTTATCAGAAGAAGGTTTAGCGGAAGGGACAGAGTTCCAAGGTTTAATTCCTTGGCAAATATCTAAAGCAGGTAATGCTTATAAGTATGATTCTCCTGAGTCCGTAGCCCCTGCTGGTACAATGGGGTGGAAAACCATCCAAGCTTTCACAGACTCTTTACAAAATGTCAGATATGGAGACATGGAAGGTGCTCTTGAAAATTGGATGAATGTCGTACCTTTTGGCCCAGAGTATCAACGTTACGCTCCTTATGACTACCAACTAAGAGATTTTGCAGAGCGTAGACCTGCTGAAGAAAAAAGAGAAGGACTGTATGAAGGCTCTCTAATTGAAGGAGCTTCTGGAGATCCTGAAGTTCAAGGAGTTCCGAAGACTTCCGCAGAGCCTGAGAAGAGAATTGATAGGGTTACAGGAAGACCTTACGATGAGCAAGCGGGAACTGCACATGTAGATATAGAAGATAGGACAGGAAATAAACTACTGTCTGCCTTGAGGAGAGCGCGTAATGTCGTATAAATACTTCACAGTAGATGAGTTGAAGTGTCAACATTGTGGTGAAGAAGGTATTGATGATGTCTTCATGCAGAAGATTGAAAGCCTGAGAGAAACACTTGCCTTTCCCTTCCCTGTAACCTCTGGATATCGTTGCCCTGAACACCCTATAGAAGCTCGTAAGAAAGCTCCTGGGGCGCACTCTACAGGCCATGCGGTGGATATTGGAGTCTCTGGAAACAAGGCTTACAGGCTCTTACAGGCTGCCTTAGAGGTAGGTTTGACAGGTATCGGAGTTAACCAGAAAGGAAGCGGTAGATTTATACACTTAGATGATATAGAAAACTCCCCTAGTAGACCTCGACCTTGGATCTGGAGTTACTAGTGAGCGTCCTTTCATTACACCAGTATAAGAGGCATAAAGAAAGTAAAAATGCTGAGTTGAGAATGCTTAATAGCGAGATGAATGGTCTACTGAAGTTGAGAGATCAGGTTAACTTTAATATCTCTATCATGCAGGAGGTCATCAACATTGTTGAAGAAGAATCATGCACGAAGAAGGACAAATAATATTAATTACAGAGTTATTGGAGCAGAAGAAAAGGAAGGAAGAGGAGTTAGAATACTACAATAAAGAATTAGAAACCTTGAAGATAAAGGCTGACATTGTAGAGAAAGAGTTAGAAATGACACGGATGATTATAGATTTAATTGAAAATGAGAAGATTAGACAGACATAAAAAGAGGTGTGATCATGCCGCCAGCAACCAAACTAAATGAAAACTCAGAGATAACCATACCACTCCGTAATCTAATAGCCTTAATAGCTGCTACAGCTATAGGAGTCATGGGATACTTCAACATCACAGAACGTCTTAGTTTCCTAGAACACAACCATGCCTTACAAACTGTTCAAGTAGAACAGAACTCAGAGTTCAGAACGCTCTGGCCTCGTGGTGAATTAGGATCTCTGCCAGATGATGCAGAACAAAATATCAGACTTGATTTTTTAGAACAGCAGCTTGAGAAGCTGGTTGAAAATCAAGTTTTCACTTACAACGAATCTTAAATAAAGTATATATAGATGGAGTACCAATAATGCTTCCAATAGTTAGCGCAGTATCAAACCTAGCAGGTACGTGGCTGGAAGGCCGTGTAGCAAAGACTAAAGCGAAAGCAGAGGCAGAGGCCCATGTGCTCAAGACACAGGCTGAGAGTGC
>CEUS01274239.1_pt1 | contig 14812 bp, 14 predicted proteins | sample 427031 | NCBI WGS metagenome assembly CEUS01 (sample SAMEA2622837, study PRJEB7988) | marine metagenome | biome: marine biome (ENVO:00000447); feature: marine epipelagic mixed layer (ENVO:xxxxxxxxx); material: "saline water (ENVO:00002010), including plankton (ENVO:xxxxxxxx)" | depth 140 m | reverse complement strand
TAGCGGCCAGGCAGCTGTACCAACAGCATGACCTAGTTGTGTTCGAAAAAAATAATTATCTTGGTGGTCACGCACATACTGTGACAGTTGAGGACTCTGGGCTAGAGATTGCTCTTGATACCGGTTTTATTGTTTTCAACGATCAAAACTATCCTCGTTTTAATGCTTTGCTTGCTGAGCTCGGAGTCGAGTCTCAACCCAGCGAGATGTCGTTTGGTGTGAGTTGTGAGGTGTGTAACGTTGGCTATAGTAGCAGGGGTATCCGAGGTTTATTTGCTAGCCCGGGACAGCTTTTCAGTCTGAGTGTTTATCAGATGGCACTTGACATTCTTCGATTTAATAGATGGTCACGTAATTTAAATTCTAAGACACTACTATTTGAAAACACGGTAGGCGGACTTCGAAGAAGCAGGATGTTTAGTAGTTCATTTTTTCGTCACTATCTAGTGCCAATGACGTCTGCCATTTGGTCGTCGACGAGTCTGGATGTCGATGAGATACCATTAGCATTCGTCCTTAATTTTTATCGCAACCACGGTCTCTTACAGACGTCTGGACATCCTCAGTGGCGAACTGTTGTTGGAGGAAGCAGGTCATATGTGGAAGCGCTAGTGGCGCCTTTTCTGAAGAGTGTTCGACTATCAACGCCGGTTCAAGGAATCCGCAGAGGCAATGGGTTTGTTGAGGTGAAGACTCAAGATGGGTGTGAACGTTTTGACAAGTTAGTCTTAGCAACTCACACAGATGAAGCTTCTCGGTTGTTGGAGGATGGGACTGCTTGTGAGCGTGCAGTATTGGATGCAATTCCATATTCTAAGAATGAAGGGATTCTTCATACAGATGAGAGAGTACTCGCTAGATCTCGAATGGCGCGAGCCTCCTGGAATTGTTCCATCATAGACTGTCGTGATCCTGACGAGCCGCTTCGGATTACCTATGATCTCAATAGATTGCAGCAACTTCAGACAAGCCGACAGTATTGTGTGACTTTGAATAATGCTGGACGTATTGATCCGGAGAAAATTCTCTTGAGACTTTCGTATGCTCATCCGTTATATACCCCAGAGGGTCTGGTCGCACGGAAAGAACTAGCTGCAGCAAACGGAAAGTGGAACACATTTTTTTGTGGAGCTTATTTGGGAAATGGTTTTCATGAGGATGGTGTTGTAGCCGGAATGGAGACGGCAGCGTTGATCCTAGATTCGGGAGGCAATGGGTGAACTCTCGGATTTTTACTGGCACGATCAGGCATCGTAGAAGTCAGCCACGAGTGCACGAGTTTCGGTATGACATTTTTATGTTGTATCTCGATTTAGATGAAGTTTCGTGGATGTCACAGCGTGTCAGATGGTTTTCCTATAATCGATTAAACCTTTTTTCTTTCTACGATCAAGACCATATGGACCGGTGTGCCGGGTCAACAAAAAATAAAGTCATGGCTTTTCTGAGGCGTAGCGGTGTGGACATTCCAGAGGCAAAAATATTTCTGCTGACTAATTGTCGAGTTCTCGGATATGTGTTTAACCCCATCAGTTTTTATTACTGTCATGATCTAAACGGAGCTCTCAGTGTTGTAGTCGCCGAAGTAAATAATACGTTTGGGGAACAGTACCTTTATGTAGTGCGAGATGTGTCGGGGATCAATACTCAAACAACGGGCGCCTTTAAAAGTGCACGCATTCCGAAGGCTTTGCATGTGTCACCGTTTATCTCGATGGATGCAAGTTATGAATTTCATATCTCTCCTGTCACCAAGAATTTAACGGTTGGTATTGTGGAATATGAGGCCGACAAACATGTCCTTGATGCCCAGCTTCGGGGGCAAGAAGTGCCGTTGACGACCTCATCGTTGGGCCGAGTGTTTCTTCAGTATCCGTTAATTTGTGTCAAAACTATTTTTTCAATTCACAGTCAGGCTCTCCGATTATTACTCAAACGGCTGCAGTTTTATCGGCAGCCTTCTCCTAGTGAGCAACAAATCGTTCAGGATGATCTACTGTCAGACTTAGAGCACAGTTAGGCGGTTATAACTTAAGCGACCGTCAGGTAGCTCGATTGGTAAGAACCGTTTGGGGAAACAGAGGATGGGTTGGAAAGATAAATATTTCAGGTGAATGGCCAATAAATGTCAGGGAAAAAGGTGAATAGTTCTTCCAGCAGACGATATACTTTTGGCTAAATAAAAAGAGCGGGTGCTCCGAGAAATCTCAGAGATAATCTACTGCCCTTCATCGATTAAAATTTATTTAAGGACTGTGAGTAATGAGACTACGAAATAGCATCTATTTACCTTGTTTTCTTGTTGCGGTGTGTGTTGGTTTTTTGTTAATAAGTGGTTGTGGTGCCCCCCCGGTGAGTTCAATGCCCTCGGTTCAGGAGGCCGATGACGGTCTTCCGGCGCTTCCAAGTCCTGATTTGTATGCGGGCTCGCCTTACTTGAGGGAATTACGTAACTCCTTGGTCTATGGCGAGATTTGGGAGAGATCGCAATTATCCAAACGCGACCGCAGTCTTATTACCATAGCTGTTTTGCAAGCTTTAACACGTGAAGAACTCGCAATTCACATTCCACGTGGGTTGGATAACGGGCTTACACCAGAAGAAATTTCAGAGATTATTTTGCACGTGACTTTTTATGCAGGATGGCCAACAGGCGTGCAAGCCTCGTTAATGGCGGCTGAAGTATTTGAAGAGAGAGGATTATCCTTGGGTGACTTGCCTCGTTCGCCGGCTCAGAGTACGGCTACGACGCCTAGTTCTTTAAGTGATGCCTACGCTGCTGTTCCGAGGTTGGGGGCTTTGCGAAATAGTCTTCTCTATGGGGATATTTGGGAGCGTCCACTATTGTCAAAGCGCGATCGTAGTTTGATGACAGTAGCAGTCAATCAAGCGATGTATGTAACAAATGAGCTTCGGTTGCACATTGATAGAGCCCTAGATCAAAATGGGGTAACCCCTCAGGAACTCTCTGAGGTTATATTACATGTCACGTTTTATGCGGGATGGCCGGCAGCGGTTAACGCTGGTCGTTTGACCACGGCGGCCTTTGAAGCGCGTGGTATTGATTTTGATTCTTTGGAATAGTGAGAGTTTTTCGATTGGAGATATTGTGAGCGAAGCAAACATACAAGTGCTGAAAGACGGGTTCGATAGATTCTTGGCAGGTGATATTCCTGGATTTCTTGAGTTGGTGTCGGAGGATGTTCAGTGGGATCACCGAGGTCCAGAGGAAGTGCCATTTAATAAGTTATATAAAGGTCGTGCGGGAGTCGCTGAGTTTTTTCAAGTTATGATGGCGGCCCAACAACCAATCGTTTTCGAGCCGCGAGAGTTTTTTGGTTCTGGTGATCGTGTCGTGTGTTTGGGTTTTTTTCGTTGGACGGTTCCGGCAACGAAGAAAGAATGGGAATCTGATTTTGCGATGGCTGTGACAATTAGCGATAGTAAGATTTCAGAGTGGAGAGTGATGTTTGACATGGGTGTTGAAGCGGCTGCTTTGCATTCGTGATAACCAAGGTGTTTGCTCAAAGCCACGTCTAAGTGGCAATTTATATATTGTGCGGCCATCAGGGTCGTAGTGGGTCGAGGAGGCTGTATGTTCTTATTGTCTTTATGGAACAGAGGATTATTCAAAGGAACCTCACGCGCATTGATGTGGGCAGGTGTGGTGGCGACGGTTCCTTTTTTACTGATGGGATGTGGCTCGTCTGGGCCGGTGCCAATAAATGCGACGGTGAGCGTGTTGGCCGAAGGCGGTCCGTTACATGGATCAAACGGTATGATTATTGGTCCTGACGGATTGATATATGTTGCAAGTGTCTCGTCTTCTGTTATTGCTGCAATTAATCCAGAGAGTGGGGACGTGGTTGAGGAGTATGGTCCCAGTGAAGGTGTGAATGGGCCAGATGATCTTATTTTTGGAGAAGATGGATCGATGTATTGGACGGATATTGCAACTGGTGAGGTAGGGAGACGGACACCAGACGGTACAACAACAATCGTGGCATCGCTCGGTCCTGGCGTCAATCCGATCACATTTTCTGATGATGGACGGTTATTCGTATCGCAGTGCTTCTTAGGTACGCATCTGTTTGAAATCGATCCAGATGGTGTTAACGAGCCGCGATTGATTAACGATGATTTGGGGCCGGGTTGTGGATTGAATGGTATGGATTGGGGGCCTGACGGCCGCCTTTATGGGCCGCGCTGGTTTCGTGGGGAAGTGGCTCGTGTTAACGTTGAGACAGGAGTGGTTGAAACGGCAGCGTCTGATTTTCAGATTCCCGCATCTGTGAAATTTGATTCGCAGGGACGTTTGCATGTGCTCGATGCACAAGCGGGTGAAGTGGTTCGCGTTGATCTCGAGTCTGGTGAAAAAGAGATCATAGGTCGTCCTGGTCTTGGACTGGACAATTTTGCATTTACGCCAGACGACCGGCTGTTTGTCTCCAGCTTTGCGGACGGTTCAATCGTGGAGGTGACTGGACCAGAGACTAATCGAGTCGTTGTTTCAGGTGGTATCGTGACCCCGAGTGGGTTGGCTTTTATTCCGGGAGCAGACGGTGCGGGACGTTTATTTGTTGCAGACTCTGGTGGCCTGCTGGAGTTTAACCCCAAAAGTGGCGAAGAGGTTCATGCGGTAAACGCCATGTTTTCTGACGTGGGTCTGGTGATGTCGGCACATGCGAAAGGCAACCAACTGGTGTTGGGAAGCGGGGGGACCGTAACTATCTGGGATCCTGATTCAGACAGTGTGGTCGCTCGATTTGAGGGATTTGATGAGGCGGTTGATGCGCTGAGTTACGGTGGCGATATCGTTGTGAGTGAATTCGGTTCTGGAAGCGTAATTCGGTTTTCACCTGATTCACCAGATAATCGAACTGTGATTGTCTCAGGACTCGATGAGCCTGCTGGACTGGCGGTTCATAATGGCGACGTATATGTCGCTGATCGTGCGGGTAGTGTTTTTCACATTTTGCACGATGGTATTGCGCTCAGCGACCCTCATCCTGTCGCCACCGGACTTGCTGGCCCTGAGGGAATCTCAATATCTGAAGATGGTGCTTTGTTTGTTGTCGAAGAGGAAGCTGGTCGTGTTAGCCAGATTGACCTTGAAAACGGGACTTCGACGATCGTCGCCGAAGACTTGGAACTTCTCGGTTTAGAACGAAAAGCTTTGGAAGGAATTACTTCTGTCGGTTACCTGAGTGCTGTCGTAGTCGGCGATAGGGCACTATTTGTGTCGGCCTATCCAGTAAATCGTGTCTACCGACTCGATTATTGACTTGTTTTTGGAGATATCTGTAATCAATTCGGCGAGGATGACTTTTATGTCGCAACAAAGATGGATGGCTAGGTATGTCGCTGTAGCAATTATTAGTCTGGCGTCTGCGTGTGTTTCTTCAACGGAAACCGTTTCACGGGATGCTGAAACTCTCACGACCGGTGAATTGCTTGAGGGGTCACCTGAGGATGTTGGAATGTCGAGCGATCGATTAAATCGCCTCTCAAACTCAATGCAGCAATTGATTGACGAGGGCAGGCTTGCTGGGATGACGACGATGATTGCTAGGCATGGAAAAATTGTACATTTTGAAACTTATGGATATAGAGATATCGAAGCTGAAGATGTGATGGCTAAGGATACTATTTTCCGGATCTATTCCATGTCAAAACCGATCACTGGTGTGGCGCTAATGATGTTGTATGAGGAGGGAAAATTTAATCTTTCCGATCCAGTGGAAAAATATATTCCAGAATTTCAAGGTTTGCGGACTGCACTGACGGATGGGCCCGACGGTCCGATTCTCGAAGATTCAGTTCGGCCAATGACGATTCGAGAATTGATGAACCATACGGCAGGGTTAACATATGGGTCGTTTTCTAGCTCTCAGGTGGACACGATGTACCGAGATAGAAAGGTGCTTGCGTTTGATGGAACATTGCAAGATATGATTGATCGGTTGGCTGAAATTCCTTTGCGCCAGCAACCTGGAACAAAATGGCATTACAGTGTGGCGGTTGATGTCCAAGGGTATTTGGTTGAGGTTTTGTCGGGAATGTCGTTTGACGACTTTTTGGCAGAGCGACTCTTTGAACCCCTAGGCATGGTCGACACGGCGTTTTATGTGCCTCGCGATGAGGCCGGACGCTTCGCGCAGCTTTATTCGTATGCTGACAATGGCACATTGATTCCTCCTGCTGGTTTTGGAGAAACGAATTTAGGTGTTATCGCTCGTGATGAGGAATCTGTAGTTACAAGATATTTGGAACCCCCGACTTTTTTCTCTGGGGGTGGCGGCTTGGTTTCGACCACGAGTGACTACATGCGATTCTGTCAGATGCTGTTAAATGGGGGCGAGTTTGAAGGGTTACGCTATTTATCTCCTCTTACAGTCGAATTAATGCGTCAAGATCATTTGCCTGATGGCTTGGATGATCCGACACCAAATGACGGTATTCGCCTGCCGCCAGGTACGGGGTTTGGTCTTGATTTCGCGGTTGTGAACGATCCGATTGCTGCTGAGACATACTCGCGTGGGGAGTACTACTGGATGGGTGCGGCGGGAACATGGTTCTGGATTGATCCTGTGGAGGATCTTATTTTTATTGGTATGATCCAACAGATGGGTCAGGGTGTGCCAGATGTACGATCTTTGTCGCGACGTCTTACCTACCAAGCTATTTTGAAATCATCCAAAACTCAATGGTTTTAGGCGGAAGCCGTTTTCTGATGAATCGACACTGCACGGGATTTTCTTGGAGTCGCGTTAGTTTTTGCTAGTGAAGATTCTTCTAGATTTTCCCCTGTTCGAATTAATAGATCTAACAAAATTGACGAGAAATGAATGACAACACCTGTTTTTAATCCGTCGAGCTTTTTCTTTCCAGCGTAATACGTGACGGAGCCATCGGAGCGACAAACGAGTAGATTCGCCCGAAGTTTTAATGCCTTTGGAACCTTGGGGAGCCATTGTCTAATTAGCTTTGGTCGCGTAATACAGTATTCGCTAAGTTTCTTCGCAACGGCCATTTCAACTAGGTTAGTGAACCAGTAGATCGGGGTTTGTCGCCTGTGGTCTGATTTGGAGATATTTGCGGTAAGTAACTTATTGTTAACGAGACTCTTCAAGCTGTCTTTCGATATGGAGGTTACCGCACGAGCCTTACTCGCTGTATAGGAATTCATAGGGGGATGGGTTATCCCGTTTTGGGTGTACTCAGTCAAGGAATTTGAAAAACGAATCTCTATCAGCCTTGCAATTCATGAGCTTTTCAGAGATATCGTGGCGAAACGCATGAAATACGAGTATCGTGTAACGAGCATGAAGTGAGCGAAAGGTTTTTATGTTTTCTGTGAGTTGGGAAATTCTGTTTCAAATTAGTCCGACAAGTAATTAGTTTTTGTTGAAAGGGGAGTATGAGAATGGTTAGAAGTCTGCTTCTTACGGTGTTGTTAGTGTTTGTGTGTGTTATTCCAAGTTATGCGCAATCCGCTGAAGTGGCGGAAGGAGGGCGTACTGCTTGGGGAGCACCGGATCTCCAAGGGGTTTGGTATTTCAATACGAACGTTCCTCTTGAACGCCCGAGAGATGAGGCAGAACGAAAGGCGGCAGCGGCCCAGGAAGGTCCTGATTGGAGAGCTCCTGATGTCCCTCCAGATGGTGATGTTGGTGCGTACAATGCTTTCTGGGTAGACATTGCTTCAGATGGACAGCAAAGGCCTTCCCAGATTACTGATCCGTCGGATGGACGGATTCCTGAACTGATCGCCGGTGTGGAGATTCAAGTCGGTTCTTTGTACGCCGATCATGCTCAAGAGCGCCCCATTCGTTATCGCAGTGGAGGCGCTGGAACCTCAGGTCCAGAAGACCGAGGGATTGCTGAGCGTTGCATTATAGGTTTTAATACAGGTCCTCCAATGGTACCTATTGGTTACAACAATAATATGCAACTGTTTCAAGGAGAGGATTATGTCGCTATCCTCAACGAAATGGTTCACGATGTCCGAATCATTCCAATGGATGGTCGTCCTCATCTTCCCGATGAAATTCGTCAGTGGATGGGCGATGCCAGAGGTCATTGGGAAGGTGATACGTTAGTCGTGGAAACGCAGAATTTCACCGGAAAGACCTCAAGTTTTAGTCCCCATATTACGAGGGCGATTGGCTCAGGTGAGAATATGAGTTTGATTGAGCGGTTCACGAGAACGGATAAAGCAACTCTTCATTATGAGTACACTGTTACGGACCCTTCAACATTCACACGTCCATTCACGGCAGCAATTCCGATGGCTGCGACGGACGGTCATATATATGAGTATGCCTGTCATGAGGGTAATCACGGCTTGGAAAATATTCTAAGAGGCGCGCGAGAGGAAGAGGCTGAGCGGGCTGCCCAACAGTAAGGCTTGACGAGTTCGGAGGAGGTTGGCAATGAGATTTCTTTGGTATTTTTTTATTGGTTTAGGGATGGTAATTCCTCTTGTTCTCTTTGCTCAGTCTGATGAAGAGTTGATTAACAAGATTCTCATGGCTGCTCCGGAACGTCTACGTGCCGACGCAGCTGTCATTGGTTGGCAGGATGATGGAACTCGAATGACGATTCGCAGTGGCTCAAACGGAGTGGTGTGCTGGGATCAGTCGGACGAACCGCGTAAGAGAACATATTCGTCCCGTTGTACGAGCGAGGCCAATTTGCCTCGTGTAGAACAAAATCGGAGTTGGCTAACCTCTGGGCAGAGTCAGGATGAAATCCAAAAGATAATGAACGATGCAGAGGAGAATGGATCACGCGAGATTTCCGAGTTTGGAACGGTGTATTACTCCGTAAATACTGACGATCCAGATAATGCTAATATTCATATCACTATTTCTGTGCCCCATGCGACTAGCGAATCGCTGGGTGTACCGAGTGAGCGGACTAACAGCAATGTATGGATCATGGGTGCAGGAACCTCTGGAGCGCATTTAATGATTCCTGGTCGGTGATTTGAGATTGGTCTATGGAGTTACTGAGATTGTGACATCAACCGTTGCAGCTAGGCCGCCGTCATGAGCCATAGCACGGAGCACATACGTTCCTGGTGCACTAAATCGTGCCGTTGAGGCTATTTCTTTGTCTTGAATAACATTTGGTGGAGCGAGTTCTTTTTGGGACGCTCCTCCGCCTGTGGTCGCAGCTGAATTTCGAATTCCACTATTGAAAGCTGTTCGTATGAGACGGCGTTTCTTGATCTCTCGTTCGCGGTACTCTGGATGCTCCTGTTCCGGAATCATGGAAATATTTGAGTCGCTTCCTCTGTAAATAAACCACCCTGTTCCGAGACCTAAATCGTTGGAATCTCCGAGACCTCCACGTGGGTTTCCGTCATCACTTGCATAGGCTAGTAACTCAACTGCGTCACCGACCTTCACGTGGCGAGTCGGCGCCCCTTCCAGACGCACGACCGGACGCACGTTGTCTGGCTCTCCAAGTCGTTGCCCGCGCCCTCCGAACCCTCCGTTATTCATCATCATGATACGTTCATCAATGATGTAGTCTGGTTTTAGGGTGGCGTAAGCGCGTTCAGTCTTTCCGTTAGCTGTAATAGTCCATACTAATTCTTTGCTGCCAAAGTCTGAGGGAACTGTCACGTCGAAGGTGAAGTAACTTCGTCTTGGGAAAAAGTGAGCCGGTTGGCCTTGATCGGGGCCGCCTGGTTCAATGCGGTTGTCCGATCCAATAGGAACATCAAGAATTTCCTCGCTATTCAAATTGAAGTAACCAAATATGAGGTTGTAACTACCATCCTTATTTTGCATCCAGCCTTCATAGATTGGGGCAATCCGTTGTCCATTTTGGGTAATGAGATGGTCTTGGGACGATACTACCCCTACAGTAATTGAAAACAATAGGCACAGTGTGCCTAGGGTGACGTGAACCGATTGTTTCCGTCGTGCAGAGAAGACCATATTAGATGCCTATGAAAGAATCCTGCGGAGGGTGCCTCCCGCAGGAGTATGAGTGTTTGCTAATTAATTGTCGTCCTGTTGATTGGTGTTCGCCGACATTAGTATTTCACGTCTAGCGACTTCCTCTTCAAACTGTTCATCAGTCAATAGAGTAATTTTGGGCAAGAAGACGAACATTTCATCGATGGATCGATTTCCCCCGCTTTTCCAGTTACGAGGCTCTACATTATTTGAATTAGTCTCAGAGTTGTTGTACCAACCCATTATATGGAGAATAGTTCCTCGAGGAAGCAGGGGGGCATAGTCGTCTTCGTACACGTAGGTCCGAACCCAATTATGGTCATACCCCGAGCAATTCAGTGTTTCACGATATCCATTTGGATATTGTGCCTCAACACACATGCGGTCACCACTCATGTGCATGTGTGGTTCAAATGTAGTCAGAATTCCTGGTTGACTCATTGTCTGGAAGTTGTCATAGCGAATAGCATCGTTACCAGGTGGCAGTATTAGGTCTTCACGGACATTACTGCCGCCCACAAGACCGGCGTTATAGCCGGACTGCTTGTACTTTGGCTGATAGCCCTGCGGGTGAAATTTAAAGCCAACATCAATTCGCACGGGGATGTCACGACCGACCGAGTGCATATGGACAGTGTAGGTCAACGCCGACTCTGCTTTTAGGCGCACACCAGTATCTTGAGGATAGAAAGTGGCATTTTGACCAACTTCATAGATTAGGTAGAAACCATCAGGTGAGTCCATCTCGAAGCCAAGTTCCCGAACACCAGCATGGTGAAGCGTGAAGAGATTCATTCCCTCACCCTTCTCGTTCTTAAAAGTGCTGCCATCCATGCGAGTTTCTTTAACCTCAACAGCGGCGATGTATCGGTCGTTGATGAGTCCTGTTGGGACTGGTCCGAGTTCTTTGTGATAATCAGGGGCAATGGCCTTGACAAGAACTTCAGGGCCTTCAACGATTAAATCGGGTTCCCCGATTGCCCATTGGTCACGATCTAGATATTGGCGCGGGCTTGGCATGTCGGTGGCATTTCCTTTTGGAGCTCCACTATCAACCCATTGGCCTACCATTTTTATTTCTTCTTTGCTTAACGAGGGATCATTCTTGAAGTGTTTTACGCCGATGTCTGGTTCAATGAACCATGGGGGCATTTCCCGAGTTGACGTTTTTTGTTTAATTGAACGTGCCCATGGTCGGACTTCGTCGTAGGTCATCAAGGACATGGGTGCAAAACCGCCTTCGCGATGGCAACTTTCACACGATCGCTGAATGATAGGGGCAATATGTTTTGTATAGGTGATCGACGCGACTTCTGTATTGCCAGCTGCGTGTGCAGAACCTGCCCCGACAGCCAGAAAAACGATAGCCAAGAGAAAACAAAATGAACCGAGCGAATAGTTTGGTAAGCGATTCATGATGAACCTTTCTTTATGGGCCTCAATACGCATACAAAGAAAACAGGACTCCGTTTCGTGCGAAGTCCTGTCTGCAATAGTTCAGTCCAAATTAGAGATGCAGGTGCCTATCGTTCAGTTGGGTCACTTCCGTCCCTTGGAGCACCTGTGCCAGATGAACCCATGAACAGTTTTCGTCCGTCAGCGAAAGAAATATCGCGTCCGTTCGCTTTGTTTGATCCATCTTTAGAAAGATAGCCTTCAACAAAGATCTCTGCACCAACTGGAAGATCTTTCTTTGTGAAACCTCGGCGCAGGAGGCTTGTTGGAGGTCCACCTTCTACCATCCATTGTTCTACAGTGCCGTCAGCCTGAGTGACGTCCAGGTGTACCCAAGAGTGAGGATTGACCCATTCCATTCTGGTGATGGTCCCCTGCAACGAAACGGGTTTGTTGGCATCAAACTCGGCTGCGAATGCATGGTGGGCATCCGCTGGTGTCGCAGGCATTAACGCAAGCAAACCGAGTAGGCAACTCACGACAGTCAGTCTTAATCGCATTTGAACATTACCTCCTTAGACGTTTAACAAGAATAAAGTTTAGCGGTTTTGTGCTTCCCATGCCCTTGTTTCTTCCCATTCAGCAGCAATTTGTGGCGCACGGTCATTAACCTCTCTTGCGGCCTCATCCATAGCGATCTGTTCATCGGCTCTGCCACCCTTTAATAGTCCTACCATGCCGTAGTTATGTTCGTGGCACGTGTACTCATAGATCTGTGCCTGTTCTGATTCGTCTACATGCCAGGTATTTATTGCTGTAAATGGTGCGACAAAGACACTGGGATCGGTCACGGTGTAAGAGTAGTCCAGAGTGTCTGGGCCAGTCCGTGTAAAACGTTCGACCATTGTTAAATGTTCACCAGATCCTGGGTGGTAATGGGCATGGTTATGACCTTTGAGTCCGCCATGTGACGGCATGACTGAACCACCGTTCTGCAAATTATTAAAATTAGTGGTCTCTACAACAAGAGTATCCCCTTCCCAACGACCACGGGAATCACCCCACCATTGGGTAACAGGTGCCCCTAAGTGAGGGCGACCATCGAGGGGAATTATTCTTACTACACCGTACTGAAGATCAAATGCAATGAAACCGGGTGTCTGAAGAATATCTTTTGGAACGTTCATTTCGCCCATTGCCAACCCGGTGCGAAGTAAACAGCGTTCCATGACATTTCGGTCTTCCCAAGTATCAGCTTCTCCACGATGTGCTCTGGCTGCTTCTCGCGCGTCCCATCTCTCGAGATATTCTCTTTTGTAGGCGGGAAGTCTTCCATTAGTCGGATCAATGATTTGAGAGGTCCGTAAAGAGGTCAATCGCGCCGTTACCGGTGCGTTCCAAAACGCATTGTATTCAGCGCCTGAAATCTTTTGGCCCGGTCTGTTGGGATCGATATTGTTTGAGTTTTCTACACGCGCTACATCAGCCGCAGCCAAATCATCTGCGATGATACCTTCCTCCCCGTCGGGCAGGCCGCCGCGAGTGGCCGCTCTATTCGAGGCCTCTTCTTCAGTCATGAATTCTCGTGTTCCAAACTCCATGGGACGTTCTAGTGGCACAGGCGACCTGTTTTCCCAAGGGCCCTGAAAATCCGGATCGCCCCAAGGAGTCCGAGGAACTGTGTACGTGTTTTCCCCCTGTGCTTGAATAGTGGCTGGAACTACGTACAAGAGGGCTGCCACGCCAACAATTGCGATGCAGCTGCCCAGTGTTATGAATAAACGGTTGCTCATGAGAAAGCCTCCTGTTTTGTCCTAAATTGATTTATGTCTATTCGGATTTCATCAAGCTGCCATAGATGAATTCTTCTACGATGTCGACGCAGCGGAATTCCAAAAGCTGTGCGTTATCTTCAAGTCTTCGGTATAAAGGCATTCGGATTGTCCAAGGCTCGGTGTAAACGTTCGGATCTTCCAACGTAGCTTCGTACATCAAATGGTGTGGGCTTATAGGGGTGTAACGTTCAGTAACACGAAGCGCTTCACTATGAAAATTGCCTGCTCGATCAAGCCAAGTCAATCCATTGAATCCTGTAACGTCGACTACGAGGGTGTCGCCTTCCCAATGTCCGTTTGACCACCCCATCCAGAAGTCGATCGGTGCCTCAACGTGATCCTCCATGAGTATTGTTCGCTTGGCCACGTTGAACTGGTAGGCCACAAGAATCTTGCCTCTGGTCTGAATTATTTGAAATGGGAATGGTAGGTAGTTTGCACGTGGAACGCCTGGCATCATGCACTTGGCTTCTGGGTCACCTTGTGTACTTAGCTCATCAGGGTCAATGTCCAATCTTGTTTCATAATTTTGCTGACGTTTTTCTAACGCCCAATCTTGATAGGGAATTGAACCGCCACCTACAAGGACGCTCCGACCTGCTGGTTGCACGCCCCATGTGCCAAGTAGTGTCGGGAACGGGCCTGCGTCGACGGCATGATCTTCGACATTCCAATGTGCGGTTCCCATTGCTTGCCAAATGCCATTTAAGTCAGGATTTGGTGTACCCATGAGACGGGGTGCTTGGTAGACTCCGCTTTGTCCTTCTATGTTTGTTGAAGAGAAAGTTAGCAGAGCACCAAGGATTACCGTTGCTAATAATAAGATGGCGAAAATAGGTCCTTTTAGGCGATGCACCATTCCACAACATGAAAACATGCTCATTTAATTCCCTCCGGGCCGCCAGTCAAGCGATTCCTAGTTAGCAACAGCTGGACTATAACCCATTCGCAATTGTCTAAGATTAATATAACCCACCTATCATAGGTGTTAAGGTTATCGGGCTATGCCGCTTTATGTCCAGCTCCAGCGATTTTCAGTCGCATCCCAAAGGCCCCAACAATCTTGGGCCAGTCCTGTATTTAGAAATTCAGCGGGTAAATTAGAAGTTGCCCCTGTGGGAGAACGAGTTATTTCGACTTCTTGGTCCTCAGTATACCAAGACGATAAAACAATTCCGCGGTAGGGGTAATTCTCGTCGTCATACGGCTCAATTATTGCCGAATCGATGTAGATTCGCCATGCGATTTTACCACCGAGGCCATCGGGTCCTAGAAACGTAATTTCATCCCCTTCTTTTTTTAAATTTGTCACGCCTTCAACCGAAGAAATTTGGGTCACAAAAGATTTGCGCAAACTATTCTCATCAGCCACGGCTGCTCTTTCGGTCGGAGGTGGGTTTAAGCATGCGGTAAGTAGTACAGTGCTATACACTGTAAACAGTAAGGAAAAACGCTTTTGCATCGGCTTATTGCTCCATTGGGAATAAAGTTCTTGACCTCTAGTTTACGGAGAGTTTAAGTAATTATAAGCGCGGTCTGCACTACAATGATTGATATTACAGAGTGGAGGGCTGACATGAGGGGCCTTTGGTGCATAGTTTTTACGAG
>CEUS01058227.1_pt1 | contig 14814 bp, 3 predicted proteins | sample 427031 | NCBI WGS metagenome assembly CEUS01 (sample SAMEA2622837, study PRJEB7988) | marine metagenome | biome: marine biome (ENVO:00000447); feature: marine epipelagic mixed layer (ENVO:xxxxxxxxx); material: "saline water (ENVO:00002010), including plankton (ENVO:xxxxxxxx)" | depth 140 m | reverse complement strand
CGTCGGGCAGGTATTACCCGGACATATCCGGGGCAGCTAGGAGCCGAAACCACTACCCGGTTGACCCACTAAGGATGGAGGACGGGCTGGCCGCGGTTTGCATTGGACTTGGCAGGCAGGTATCATCGGGAGGCAAGTGCCTGAGATTCAGCCCTGGTCAGCCAAAGAGGATCCACCAGTTCTACAGCACCAATTCGATCATCGAGACATCGCAGAGCAGGTTCTTCGCAATCCCGATCTGCCATGAGGGGGGAGATATCCATGCATCGGAGGAGGACAACCTGCTTCACTTGGGCCTGAAGGAAGCAGAGGAAGACGATCGACTCTACCTAGTCGGTTCCACATACTTAGCATCCGACGACAGGATAGTTGATTCAATCAGGGCTAGAGGGGGCTCTAGACTAGTGACCTTCGCCCCGGTTCTTAAACGCGACAAATTCCCACTGGCACAAATCCTGGACCACGTTCTCAAGACATGTGAGGAATTCCTTGCTTCTCCAGTAGAGATTGAGTTCGCAATAAACGTGGATAGGTTAAGGGGAGAGAGGAAGTTCGCAATCCTCCAAGTTAGACAGCTGATGGACGAGTCTGTGGACATAGACATAGATCTCAACGAGGTAGACAGGAGCATGGCGGTATGTGTTAGCAGCAAGTCACTAGGGAACGGAGTAATCGAGGGCATTGGGGACGTCGTTTACGTACATCCCGACCGGATGGATAGGATGAGAACAGCAGATTTGGTTCCGATGATAGAGGAGATTGATGCAAAACTGAGGGATAGTGGTAGGCCATACTTACTCATAGGCCCGGGCAGGTGGGGGACATCTGACCCATCCCTAGGGATTCCTGTCCAGTGGAACCAGATTATGGGTGCTAAGACGATAGTGGAGGCCCCCATGTCGGACATCCACGTTGACCCTTCCCAGGGCACGCACTTCTTCCAGAACATAGTGACGTTCAACATAGGCTACCTTACCATTGTCAAAGGCGACCTGATAGATTGGAAATGGCTCGACTCCCACGACCCCGAAGTCGAAGAGAAAGGGCTGAGGCACATTACCTTGGACGGGTCACTGAAGGTTGTACTTGACAGTCGAGATTCAGAGGCAATCGTAGTTAGATAATGCCAATCTTCTTGGTCGTTCTATTTTCAGGTAGAACTCCATGTCAGGCGATAGTGGCGTCGATGTGAATCTGTTCTTCGCTCACCAAATCCCCAGAGAATCGCAAAAGGAGATGATTGCGGATGGGATACGAGCACTGAATGGGGGCGGTTTCCTCATGGCTGCAGCTCCAACAGGAATCGGGAAGACTGCAGCGGCATTGTCCTCGGCTCTAGCCGTTTCCAACCTCTACAACACGAAACCAGAAATCCCCAAAATCCTTTTTCTAACCGGGAGGCAATCCCAACACAGAATAGTTGTAGACACTGTTAGAGAAATCAACAAAGGCCTCCCAAGTGGATTCTCGAAAATCAGACTTGTAGACATAATTGGGAGAGAGAGCATGTGCAAAGTAGTAGACAGGTCTACTGGGAAATGCTCCTGTGAAGAAGGAGTTTCTGAATCAGAAAGAAAATCACGTGGGGCTAGTCTGAAAGAGTTCATTCTTAACGAACCAATTCACGTTAACCGAACTATAGAAGTAGCTAGGAAGAGGAATACGTGCCCTTGGGCTGTTGCAAGGAGTGCTGCGAGGGAAACCAACATACTTGTCTGCGACTACAACCACGTTTTCGTGGAGTCCGTCAGAGACAGTTCATTGCCAACAATGGGGATAGATTTGGAAAATTCAATCCTCATCATAGACGAAGCTCACAATCTACCGGATAGGATTAGGAGTGGACTTGAGAGGAGGATTACTGACAAAGTCTTCAGGAGGGCTTTGTCTGACATAGAAGAGTTCAAGGGAAACTTAGAGAAAGGTGAGAAAGAGCTTGACATTCCGGAGTCAAATAAACTGAAGGAAGTCAAATCTCTGGAGAAGCAAATCACGGCCCTAAGGGATGATGCCATGATTAGGAAATGGTTCGAAGAAAAGACATCTCAAAACCGTTCTTCAAAGGGAGACGATATCAAAGTTGAGACCCAAGAGTTCCTTGACGTTGTTGCTAATGCTATTGAGGGCTTAGACGAAGAAGAGCAGGGAGACGTCGTGGGCAGAGTCAGAATTATGATCTCGAGGCTAATGTCTGTAGTTGTTGAGCAAGACGAAGATCTAGAAGAGGATGAACAGAACGACTGTACAAGGCTTGCAGAGATTCTGGATATTTGCATAAGATATCGGAGAAGTCCGGCACTTGCCCTAGTCTTCGACAATGAGCTAGAAGAGCCTCGAGTTACCAGCCACCTTCTTGATCCGGGTGTGGTTGGCGAGCAGATTTTTCACGAGTGTTTAGGTTCCATCATTATGTCGGGGACTCTGTTCCCCCCGGGGATGTACTCGGAAATTCTGGGAGTCCCGGGAGATCGTGCTACCTGCAAGGAGTATTCTTCCGACTTCCCGCTTGAAAATAGGCCCGTTCTAATCGCCAATGATGTCACTAGCAAGTATACTGAGAGGGAGAATTCGTATGGACCCATCGGGGACCATATCAAGTCGGTGATCAAGAATACGAATGGCAACGTTGCGGTCTTCGCTCCAAGCTATTCGATGCTAGGGAGGATATACGATGATGTTTCTAATTGGAGGTTTGGAAAATCATATGAAATAGAAGAGCAGAGAATGTCCAAATCTTCGATAGATAGAATGATTTCATCTCTTTACGAGAAGAGAGAATTAGGGGGGACGGTGATGTTCGGTGTGCTTAGCGGAAAGCTGTCCGAAGGGATTGACTATTCAGACAACATTCTCAACGCAGTTGTTTGTGTGGGGCTTCCACTCCCTCCGCCCAGCGCTAGGCAAGATGCTTTGTTGGAGTATTATCAGAATAAATTTGGAAGGAAAAGGGCATGGAAGTATGCTAGTCTGCAGCCCGCAGTAAACAGTGTCTTGCAAGCACTTGGTAGGCCCATTAGGAAGAAAGAAGACAGGGCGATAGTTGTCCTACTGGAGAAGAGGCTGCTGGAGCTAAGGGTCGCAGATTGCATGCCTGAGATGAACAGGATGCAGACTTCAGGGCCTTCAAGAACCGCCGAGAGAGTAAAGGCATTCTTCGAGTCATGCTGAGCAATGGGTTCATTCGGGTCGGGCATTTGGATCGAATCAATGGAGTGGACCAGGGTTAACGTCCAGTCTGACGATGAACCAATAGAAGATTGGCCTGATTTTGAAGACATGAAAATGGGCCTTGACACTGACGCTGAGTCAATGCACGAGTCATTCCTCAAGAGCATGCCTCACCTTTCAGAGGTCCAGGAAAGGCACGTTGGAGTGGTGTCAGATATAGAGTCCCGCGCACTAAGTTCGACAGTCTCGTCACTCGGTGACTTCCTCTCCGAATTTGGGGGAGAGTGGAGCGAGACGGAAATCAGGGTCCCATTACAGGCTGAAATTAGAGAAGACGTTGTAGTGGATACAAAGGATGAAGATGGGGATCAACTGGTTCGAATAATTTCTCCAGAGAGGTTTGGCGGAATGCTGAGATCCTTCCGTCTGCCCGATGGCAGGAAAATCCATGGGGCGAGGTGGGAAGGGGATATCCTCTCCATCAAGATTGATTGATCACTCGTCTGTCTCTAGTTGAAGAGGCCCCCTAGTTGGCATGTCCTGGATTGCCTCGATCTCCTCGATAACAGATGATAGGGCCAGTTGTGCGTTGTCCCTGTGAGAGTCCCCGAGGACGTGGCTTGAGTATCGGGCCTCTTCGAATATCCTATCCAGCGATACAAGTGAAGCCTCGCTGATTGGCAGTGCCTGCCTTATTGCGGACTCGAACTCCCTGACCGTCTCGAAGTTCCTGCGTAGGAAGCCCCTGCGCATCAAAACTGAGCAAAGGTTCTGGTAGCACAGGAAGATGGCCTTCCTGTACTCGTCGCCTGAGGCCAGCATTTCCGCGGTCTGGCTGAAGACGCTGGCCAGCTCTTTGATTGCTGACTTCCTCCTGTAGTTTACCAGCATGGCCCCTATGGATATCGCCAAAGCCGATGCGATTAGGGCAACCATCGCAATGGCCGCAGATCCGAAAAAGGAACCGGTGTCCTGCTCCTCGTACTCTATCTCGACACCGGCTGTCGGAAGGAGAGCTAGGCTGCCCGGGTCTATGAAATTAGAGTCCGACCCTATCATCACGCTAAGCCTTCCCCATGACTTCATGTCTGAGAGGGGAGGGAGTGGGGCTAGTGACTTGAACTCGTATTCGAACACGCCGTCTGCGCTGGTCAGCTTGGACATCGAGAAGTGAGAAGTGCTTCCATTGAGAAGAGTAGCGGTCATTGACAGGCCCTCTAGAGGCTCACCGGTGTCCCTCGCAGTTGCGTTTACCGTTCCCCTGATGACCCTCTGCCCGTTTGAAAGCTCGAGCTCGGATAGTACGAAGTCGACCTCGACCATGATGATCACCTCTATTTCCTTCGATGCCCCGTTGAGGAACCTGTCCTGGTCGGATTCGACTTCTATAGTGATGGTATTTTCTCCGGGATTCATGTACTCCTGTGCCTTTGCCCTGATTTGGAAGTTCATCGTACCGGGATTGTCCCAAGGCCCGAAGGTTGTTGGGAGAGCTGAGTCCCCCCACCATAGGGTCATAGTCAGATTACCGAATATGGCCGAGTCGCCCCCAACCTCCCGAATCAAACCCTGAATCATAATTGAGCTAGATGGTGATGGGTCTCCCCTGACTATCGTGTTACTAATGGGCTGTACCTCGATAACGAGGTCGGATAGGGCGAAGACAGTTTGCAACATCTCCGTGGGAAGGTATAGGAACTCGCCACCGTATTGGAAGGAGACGTTGTGAGAGCCTCTGCTCAGGGAGTACTGAACTCTGTGAGAGTAAGCGAACATTCCTCCAGCCTCCGTGGTTAGGGTTTCCACCACTGAGCCGTCCAACAGAACAGAAACCTCCCTGCCGTCCAAGCCTTGTTCGAATCCTGTGTCGGACTCGAACAAACGGCCGGTGAAGTTCCACTGCCCCCCCCTAGTGGAGTAGGCTTCCGCGACTTGTAGAGAAATCGAGGTATGGTATGATACAGTGAATGATGACTCGGTACTTCCCTGCCTATAGAATCCCTGAGTAGGTGAAACTGCTGAAATAGAGTGATTTCCTATATCCATAGACTCAGGGACTGTCCACTGTAATGACCAAGTCCCGTTGTCTACAGAACTGGTGATGCCAACAAGCTGCCCATCCACGAATAACTCGATGGTGTGACTACCCAGCCAACCATCCTCCAGATTATCCTTCACCTTTCCAGAAAGGGCCAGAGTATCCCCCACCGCAACTGGATGAGGTTCGTCAATAGAGACGAAAACCTGAGAATACACAGTAAACACAACTGTAGAGTTGGATGGGAGCACGAACTGTTCTCCTTCGTATTCTACGCCGATTAGAAGTGGGCCTAGATCCATGTCTGGGGCTATTGGTACAAAGGCTGTGAAGGAGCCATTTTCTCCCACCGAGAGTGAGGTTAGTGCCTCTCCGTTAATTGTCAGAACGAGTTCTCTGTTGGGTAGTGCCCTTCCCACCCCATCCGTTAGCACCCCCTCTATCACAGCGACCTGTGATCTGTCTATGTCCCTTGGGGAAGTTGAAATCACGACTTGGGAGGTCTGAGTGACGTTGAATCCCAAAGAGTCTGATGAGCCAAGGTAGTACTCTGGGTTTATCGAGTCGCCCTGGCCCATTGGGTCGACCCAAGAGAAACCCCCCAGGAACTCAACGCTAGCCGAGTGCGGCCCGAAGTCCATGTCCGTCGGGATCTGGAATGTTATTGACCACTGTCCTGTGGTCGCGTTGGAGACTGTGGTGTATGATGGGCCCACGTCCACTCCATCGATAAACAGGTGAATGAGCCCTCCCAGAGGCTCTCCGTCGTCCTTCAGAGGCTGCCCCCTTTCGTCCATAAGCGAGCCGATGATAGTTACAGTCTCCCCGGCGATTGAAGGGGATGTGGTCTCCTTCAGTGTCAGAACAGTCGGAGCCAGGACAATCACCCTGGTCCAGGTCTCGTCACCAAGGAGTCCTATGGAGCCGTTGATCCCTGAGAATGTGGCGTTGACGACCATTGGGCCTGGGTCCCTGTCGTCCCTTACCACGATAGAGGCCGATGCTTGTCCGTCTGAGTCAGATAGTCCACCCCAGACGGTGAGATCGTCAATCTTGACTATGATTGTGGCTGATGGAATTGGGATGCCGGAGTTGTCGATTATTGATAGGTTGATGTCGAAGGAGTCGCCCCTAACAGTCCTACTATCTGGGTCAAGGTCGCCTGGGCTCTCAATAGTCAGGAAGGAATACCCCCTACTGTCGAAAGTTGCAAATCCGGAAGCAGAGGAGAAATAGGTCACCTGTGGGGTGAAATCAACTTCTATCGAATGTGGCCCCCTTGGGAAAGAAAGCTCCAATCTGATTTGGGCTAGCCATGTACCATCCGGCAGGAATGATACCTGGGAGACGGTGAATGTGTCAGTTTCGCCATCGATCGTGAATGTTAGAGTTGGGTTTAGGGGGTTGCCGGTTCTGTCAGTAAGTCCGCTCCCGTTGCTCGAAGTTAGTGAGCCTGTGATATTGAAGAGCTCCCCGGGGAGGGGGTTTGCCGTGATCTCGTCGATCAACATAGTCGTAGATGATCGGACAGTGATGGTATTGAGAATCTGCACTGCCGGGTTCAGGTCCTCTGAGCCATTGAACACGAATGTGATGTTCACGAGGCCAAGCGGGTGGTCGTGAGGTATGTCGAACTCGAATGCAACGCTGCCGTCGGACGAGGTTTCCTCCGGACTCAGCCACGTCTCGTGGAATCTAGCTTGAACAGTGAAACCAGATAGTGGGGCTTCGTTGTTGCTGAACTCTACCAGTCGAGTCGTCATTGTGGCGGTTTCCCCCCTATCCACTATCGTATTGATGAATGGGTTTGAGTCAACGAATTGGGTGACGCCCATCACCAAGATAGAGGCGTCCCCCGTACCTGTTAGGTAGAATGGGGTTGAGTCATTCACGACGCTTACAATTACTGTCCTGTCACCCCTAAGGACTCCGTTTCCTAGTGTGTCAGTGGGCACTGTAAGGTTGAAGGAACCCGTGGAGTTTGTTGTGAAGTTCTGGATGAGCAGCTCTTCGGGCTCGTCTAGGAAGAAGACGTTGATGCCCACGGGACCCTCCACAGATCTATTGGAGTCCACAGAGTCTAGAACTGTGCCTTCAATTGCGAATGACTGGAGTGCGGTAACCTGCGAGGAGATTGAGGTGATCTCTACAAAGCTGTCCACTTGGACTGTCAGATTCACTATGGTCTCATTGCCCAGCCACCTTCCTGCGTCTGTGGTTGTCAGATTGTCTGAGATGTCGTCGGGTGCGTGAATCCTTACATCATAGAACCCAGGAGGGGTGGAGGAAGGTATTACTGGGTTGAAGGAGGCAAGCCCGGAAGAGTCAGTTATCTCGCTCTGGAGTACTTGCTGGAGGGAACCCCCCCAGTCGAAATAGAGGTCGAGTGAAATACCTTGAAGGGTCTCGGAAATGTCCTCGACGTCGGTAACAATTGATTGAACTTCCAGCTGCTCCCCAGCGACAAGAATAATCGATTCTGGATCGGCCTCTACAACGAATTCTGTCTGGATTCCGATCTGAATTACCGAAGAGTCTCCGGCATTGTAGTATGAGTCGCCCTGTGGCGGGTTTACAGAGAAGTCTAGTCTGATCTCCAAGTCATAGACCCCGGAGGTAATTCCCGAGGGGAGCTCGAAAGAGAGGTTGTATGCTCCGTTTGTGGTGTCTATCCATCCTGATGCCAAAGTGTAGACAGTAGGCGAAGCAGGGAATCCGCCAGGCGTGCTTGGGAGGTCTGAAGGAATGTTCAGGAGGGCTGTTACGGAAGAGTTGTTGCCAGTTACCTGGGAGAAAAGCACCATGTCCATTGCAAACCCAGTGACCCAATTCGTTGACCCGCGAGGAGTCCAGTCCTGACCCAGAGTCGCCGAGGCGTTAGCGAGTCCTTTGACCCTGATTACCTCAGTCGTTGAGTTTGGGGCGAGCCATGTTGATCCTCCGTAACTAAGCTCCCACGTGTAGTCTCCGGGATCCATGTCCAATTCTGGGGTGAAACTCGGAGTTATCCTGCCCGAGTCCGGATCTGACTGGTTCCAGACTGACACTCCGTCGAAGTCCAAGTTGTAATCGCCTGCGAAGGAGGCGAACGAAGACCCGCTGTGGTCGGTGAGGAAAATATCCGTATTGTGCTCCCTGCCTCTAATTGCCGGGAGCATGGTGTATTCGAAGAAAACGATGCTCCGGATTCCGAAGGTGTCTGTGAACTGATCTTGGTCATTCGCATTTAGGTCGTCCGCGTCAAACTGGAACCGAACTTCGACTGGTCCTGCTGGCAGGGGGACGTCTGAGGATGCGAATAGCCAAGAAATCGAGAATTCGCCGGCTGATGGGCCCCAAGTTGAGTTGTTCAGGTACCATGAAGAAATCTGCTCGAATGGGCCGGATATGTCAGATCTCCTCATCTCAAGAATCAGAGTACCATTGAGAGGAACGGGGTTTGGACCCCTGCTCAGAACTGTGCCGTTGAGGAAGATGTTGCTATCGACCTCTAAGATTGAGTTGTTTGCACCCTGGGCCTCTAGGGCAACAGATAGATTAGGCGATAGAGTGATGTTGAATTGGAATGGTAGAGATCCTGGCCTGGCGTGGTATTCTGGAAGTGTGGCGTTGTTGAGGTCGCTTAAGTGCCATCCGAGGAATGAGATAGCCCCGTCCATGAGGCCAAGCGGTTCAGACTCATCGATAGGGACTGAGAATTCGTAGTAACCCCCTCCAGAAACGTCCGAGACGATTGTGACTTCCCCGTCAACTGCAGAAGAATAGTTCAGGACAAGCTGGAGATTATCGACTATTGAAGGGTCTAGATTAGGTGAGCTGGCCCATGACAACTGGCCTGAGACAGTAGTGTTAACCCCGATACCCAGCATGGGCTCGGAAATGGGGGAAGGGTCAGAGATTGAGATTGAAACGTTGTCCGTCAGATTGAGGCTCCAATCAATGAGGGAGAAATTCGAGGGGTCGAGATACCCAGTAATTCCCTGCGCACCCACATAGCCACTCTCTGATGTCAGGATTACCAGAGACCCGAGTCCTGGCTGAATTACCTGATCTGGGAGTCCAGATAGGTTGAATGATCCATTGGAGTCAGTTATCGCGGTTGCCACGATGTGCTCCTGAACGGCTGCGCTTCCTGGAACCTCTCCCGCCTGGTTGGGATCTACCAAGTAGAGGGTCAGTGAGATATTGTTGGCTGCGGAAAGGTTGTCCACGAACACTAGTGTTCCGTTGACCCATATTTGGTCTGAGATGGAAGTGTTCCTTTCAACTGATTCGGGACCCCATGAGTCCAGAGTAACTGAGACCTGAGAAACAGTAGGGCAGGCCTCGAATGGGATCCACCCGAGATCTAGTTCGCCCTGATTCTGGTTTGTCTGGAGGTGGACTTCTGCCCATCTTGTGAAGTCCTTCCCGTAGACCTTGATTCCCTTTCCATCCCATAAACCGCCGGAGAATCCCGTTACCTTCCTGGACGGGATACCAGCAACCCTAAGCATTGTGACGAAAATCGTGGTGAACTCGTCGCAGCTCCCCTCGTGGGACGTGTTCAGGATCCAGTGTGTAACATCGCTCTCGTTCCATAAGCCGTCTGCTCTACCAGAGCCATCGTGGTTCCTTAGGAAGGTAATCGTTTCATTGCCGTTAATCAAGAAGTTCTGGATTGCAGAGACCTTGTCCCATGCTGAGACTGCACCCGACTGATCCAATACGCTCTGAGTGAGGTTGGTCACAAATTCGCTGTTGTCTAGGAAATCCTGTGGTAGATCTAGTCCGTAGTCTGAGCCAGCGAAGACGGTGCTATTGTCCCTGATCTCTGCAGCTAGTATGACCTCTGGGGCGTTAACGTATAGTGCTTCAATTACTGCATTGTCTACAATTACGTCTCTTGTGAAATTGGAGAAGTTTAGTCCTGCTGAGAGATCTATCCAGGTGGTGTAGTTCACTACGTTGTGGGGCTGTATCAGTTCTTGTCCCGGGCCAATGTATCCTGCCTCGTCAAAGGTTATCTCCCACGAAAGCGGACCGGAGTGGTTCCAAAAAGACTGGTCTGCGACGTCCTGGTCTGCTGAGAAGTCGGGAATAATTTGGGTATTCCCATACAGACTGCTGTTTACGCCCCAAGATACTCCGGTGTAGTAGTCATAGGTATGCCACCTCCAATAGTGGGGTATTGAGGGGTCCATTCCCTCGGATGTGTTGGTTGCGGTGAACATTAGTGCGTTTTCCGAGATGTCGTCCAATGGGTCGAATGGGTCTCCCGGTGAACCAACACAATCGAGAAGCCAAAAATCTGGGGGGCACTCTTCACCATCCGGAACTCCTCCTCCGTCTGTGTCTGGATCCCTCCAATCAGTACCCAACTCCTCCTCGATTGAGTCGGGAATTCCGTCACCGTCAGTATCCAGCGGGTTGATGTCATCGTCGGGGTTGTCTTGTGGGTTAGTACCGTCAATGTATTCCTGCCCATCATCTACCCCACCATTATCTGTGTCCGCCACGTTCCATAGGGTGAACCAGACGTCGTTGGTAAAATTTCCACCATCGCCGCCCGAAATTCCGAATATCATTTCGCACCCAGTGGTGTTCTCGAAGTAGTTGTTGAGACCATCACCGTCCGTATCCAGAAGGTTATGACAAGGCTCTCTGGGATCGGTCAGGTTTAGCACTTCTGAGAGGTCGTTCATTCCGTCTCCGTCTGTGTCCGCTAGTAGTGGGTTTGAGAGGAATCCCCATGTAGCCATCTGTTCTTCCCAGTCTGCGAGGCCGTCACCATCTGTATCCTTGTAGTCGTCATCGCACCATGGGTCGTTAGTGGCCCCTGATGTAGCGTTCCAGCACCAGGATCCGTTAGTGAAAGCGATGATGTTTGAATTGGCAGGAGGGGCCGTATCCACCCCTTCCATGAATGTAGAGTCAAGTGATGTGTAACTGAAAGGTGTTCGAGTCCCATTTGGCGATATGTAGTGTGCATGGGGTGCATTGCCTCTCCAATCTACCGGATCCGGGTCGATTCCAGTGGTGGAGTTGAGAGTTAGGGTGTCCCTAGTAGCGTCCCAATCGAGGATGAGAAATGTTAGCTCGAATATCGAGGTGCAAGGATCTGTCTGCCCGGGGAAGCCTTCGTCACCGTCATCGACGCCACCTCCATCTGAGTCGGAGACGTTCCAAAGTGTGCAGGAATTGTTCTCTTGCCAGTTTTGTAAACCATCCCCATCGAAATCGCCCTCGTCGTTTATTCTGGTTGGATCAGTCTCTCCGGGATCAATTACCCCATTTCCGTTCAGATCCTCTTCCCCGTCGTCAAGGTGGTCCCCGTCGGTATTGTTGCTCCTGGGGTCGGATCCCTGCGGAGGGTCCCCGTAAGAGCCATTGAACTCTACCCCATCAGGAATTCCGTCAGAGTCGGTGTCTGACGAGGTAGGGTCTGTAAGTAGCACTAGTCCTTCGAATGAGTCGTTTAGACCGTCCCCATCGGTGTCGTTGTTCTGCGGATCAGTCTGGGTTATCCCGTCGACCTCTGCCGTGAATATCAGGCATCCGCCGGGGCCCAAGGACAAAACTGGATTGCATGGTGACTCGGTAACTGTCATGTTGATTGGCCCGGGACGAAAGTACTGTGTTGGTGGGAATGTGGAGCCGTTCCGAGTCCCCCATGCGGGGTTAACGTACTCGTAAATGTTGGCAAGTCCGTCGCCGTCTGGGTCCCCGAAGGTACCATCCTGATTAGAATTAGAAGTCGGGTCGAGGCCGTTTGCTGCCTCCCAACCGTCGGGCATCCCGTCGCCGTCGGTGTCCCAGCCATTGGGGTCCTCGTCCTCTATTCCATCGCCGTCGTCATCGTTGGAGCTGCAGTCTGCATCACCGTCAAAGTCACCATCATCCGAATCCACCATTCCATCGTGGTCATTATCGAATGTGTCAGTACAAATGTTCCCCATAGGGTCTTCATCTGCCCCGTCAGATCCAGATCCTTGGATGACTTGCATTGCGCTCTCCTCATCCCAGCCAGATACTGGGACTGTGCCATTCCACCAAACCCCGTTATCGAGCACATTAGCTGTTGAGGGCTCGTCCCATCCGGTCGGTATTCCGAAGAGGTACTCGTTCAAGTTCGTCAGGCCGTCCGAGTCGGGGTCGCCAGTTGAGCCGTTTTCTCCTGCCGATGAGAGTGGATCTAGGCCGTATTGCCATTCCCACCCATCTGGAAGGCCGTCGTTGTCAGAATCCCAGTCCTGCGGTTGGGTGTTGATCAAAAACTCAATCCCATATGGTAAGCCGTCGCCATCTTGGTCGTTGGTAGTGGCAGATGCCTCGAAAACGCCTACTTGCATTGCCGCGATTCCAGAGGTGAGTAGGAAGAAGGAGAAGACTAGGGCTGACCTTCTCTTGCGGGAGATATCAGAAGCTTCGTAATTTCCAATTACGAACTCCATAAGTACCAATCCCAGCTTGATGGCGCTAACTTAGGGTCTTAAGACGAATGGAGCGTAGTTCGGACATAGGGATAGGTCATATCAGTTCGACGTCTTCATCGTCATACCTATCCACACCAACGGGTTCCTCCTCAGCGGTAACTGGAGCAGGGATTTCTGAGGGGTTGATTGCATCCTCGTTTTCGGAGTCGGAAAGGGACTCGATCATGTCCATCTGGGCAGCCCATCTCCTTCTGTTGATTCTGCTCTGGAATCCTGCGAATAGAAGTAGTATACTCACCACAACAAGGACCAATGTGATTGGTCTCGGATGAGATACCTCATTTACAATAATGTCAATGAATGAGCCAATTTCAACTATCGCTGTTAACGTGAACTTTGCCGTCTCCGACTCCGAGAAACTCTGCTCTGTGTCCAGGGGGGTTGCCGTCACAGAAATGGGTACGGAGTCTCCATTATTTGCAGAATCTGGGACAGATATCTCCAAGGTGAAAGTAGCCTCATCGAACGAATCGATCTCGATTAGAGGGGACCCTGATAGGCCTCCAATTCCTACCTCCCATCCGCTTTGTTCCACGTCTGCCTCAAGTAGAACCGTCATTGGACTATTTCCTTCGTTCTTAACCTTCATCTGGATTGAGTACTCCTTACCCGGAACCAATCTCGTGTTCTGTGAAACTTGGACGATTTCCAGCATTGGCAAGTCTGCTTCTATCTCGAATGTCATAGGGAGATCAAAATATCTGGGTTCGTCCTCCTCTATGTCCTCTACGATTCTAAGGAAAACCGTGTGATTACCGACCTCGACCTGATTAGTCATAGTTACGCTAACAAAGACCTCTGTGAAGTCTCCCGGGCCCAGTGAAACTCGAGGCACTGCTTCTCCATCTGAGTCAGTAATCTGGAAATCCCATTGGCCATAAGCCTGATTTCGGTCTGTATTCTCCTTAAGCGCGGAGGGATTCTGTAGTAGCCACCAACTTGCAGCGTCAAGCTCTGTTTCGCTATTGGTTATCCTAGCTCTGAACTCTAGGTATGGCCTATCTTGTCCTGGGGCGCACAGTGAGACCTTCATGTGGCCGAGAGGGGTTCCATCGCAATCCTGAGAAATCTCCCCCCTTATTCCGAATGTCCTCTGTATCGTGAAAGATACAGTTGTGGTGGTAGACGCGTTTCCACCGCTAATGACCTCTATCTCTATCTCACCTATGTCCTGGTCCTCTCGGTCCACGCTTGGCTTGACACCCAATATCAGGACCTGTGTGTTGTGCCTCTCCAGTAGTGATGTGTGGAACGTACCATCGCCCTCGTCTTGATCGATCCTCTGCCCGGTAAGGTTGTCATGTAACTGGAATATGGCCTTTGACCTCTTCACGATGTCTATTCGGAAAGTGTCGGCATCGAAACCAGTATTGAAAATCTCTAAAATAAAGGGGTTAAATTCGCCGTATTCTGCGAATCTAGGGACAGTCGCGTCCAGTGCGTCTCCCCTTGATGAGTTTGCTATTGGTACCGTGTGATCCTCTGACCATATTGAGACAACCGGGGGTTGGTAAACGTCAATCTTCTCGACAATAAGCGTAAGAGTGTCTTGGTGGACAACGGAAATTACCCCTTCCACATCTGCCTCTGCAACTGCTCTAATCTCAATCTTCTTCGGCATTCCGGTGAGATCGTCGGGAGCAGTCAGAGTTACAGTTGGATTCAGGATTGTCCCGCCCGAACTCATCTCATACCCTGCTGGAGAGTCAAACTCCACAAGCCAAGAGCTGCCCAGTTCAGTGAGTACCTCAAGTTCGACGTTCATAGACTTCGTAGAGTCCCCCCTGTGTACCAGAACCATTGGTATTGGGGTTACCTTTCCAGGTGCGAAATATTCCACTCCGCGGTCAAAACGGTGCTTAAGTGAAACTCCAAACTGGTGCATCTCTATGGGTTCATGCTCTATTTCAATCTCGTTGCCGCCGACATCCCTGACCTTCAGGATGACTGAATACTCTCCCGATGGGAGGCCACTCCTGTAAGTGTGCAAGTATTTTCCAAATATGCCCGTGCTGGAATCGTCGATGTCCTCCATGTCCCCAGTAATCCTCTCATCCACCTCGTAATTTCCATCTGGCCCCCTCATAAGGATGTGAACCCTGGAAATGTCGCTTCTGCCGAAGGCGCTGATAG
>CEUS01001514.1_pt1 | contig 14817 bp, 11 predicted proteins | sample 427031 | NCBI WGS metagenome assembly CEUS01 (sample SAMEA2622837, study PRJEB7988) | marine metagenome | biome: marine biome (ENVO:00000447); feature: marine epipelagic mixed layer (ENVO:xxxxxxxxx); material: "saline water (ENVO:00002010), including plankton (ENVO:xxxxxxxx)" | depth 140 m | reverse complement strand
GTAATGAAATGAGGCTCCATTCGTAAACCGCCGTTGGCGATCGCTGCATAAGCAACCGCTTGTTCCAGAGGCGTCACCTCTTGAGCGCCCAACGACATTGATAAGTACGGACGGAAAGAGTTTTCTAGGTCTCGACCAAGTAAGCGGTTTGCAACCTCAACGACGTTATCCAACCCAGTTCGTAGGCCCAGCCGGACAAATCCGCAGTTGGAACTCTTTAACACCGCATATTGAACTGTGCCGACTACCCCTTCATTGTCATTGAAGTTGCTGACCTCATAGTCGACGTTTGGTGGGTTGGGAAAAGTGCATGGCCCGACGCCACTAATGGTGTCGAATGGGTAAAGACCGGCTTTTTCGATTGCTGCCGCCAGAACATACGTCTTGAACGAAGACCCGGGTTGTCTACTTCCTTGGGTGACGAGATTGAACTGGAAATCAGCGAACTCCGGCCCTCCGATGAACGCCCGCACAGCTCCAGATGTCGGGTCAACCGAAGCTACGGCTACTTCGAAATCGTCTGACCCGTCGGGAAGGACCTCCAAGACAGCCTCTTCCATCTGACGTTGCAAAGTCGGATCGAAAGTCGTCCAGACTCGGAGCCCGCCGTTATACACCTTGGCGAAACGTTCTTGATACGTCTCCCCTAATGCTGGATGCGCCAGTAATGCCTCAGTGACTTCATCAAGAAAATAGTCTCGCTTTAAAGTTTCATCAGTTCGTTGCGGGCTCCTATTCCGATCGGGTAAGCCTCGCTCCTCGAAACGCTCTCGGTCTTCAGAGTCGATAATTCCTGCGTCTTGAGCACTCTGCAACGACATGCTGCGCCTTTTACCAACTATGTCCATATCGTCGAAGCCGTCATAGATACCTGGGCTTCGGATAAGGCCGGCTAAGAACGCAGCGTCACCAACATCTAATTGGCTGACGTTCTTGCCGAAGTAAGTCTCCGCTGCTGCCTGAAGCCCATACGCGCCATTCCCGAAGTAGATCTCGTTGAGATAGAACTCCAGAATTTCTTCTTTGGAAAACTGTTCTTCCAGTCGGGCAGCTAACACCGCCTCGCGAATTTTCCTACTAAAGGAACTTTCATTTCCTACGATTCGCAGTTTGACGATCTGTTGAGTAATCGTGGAACCGCCTTGTGTTATCGCTCCACTCGTTAGGTTCTGAATCATTGCGCGCGAGATTGCTCGAATATCTACGCCGTTGTGGAGCCAGAACTTGTTGTCTTCGACTGCTAAAAGCGTCGCCAGAACATCATCGGGAACTTCATCTATCTGCACAAGTTGACGGTCAATGTCGTAACGCAAGATGCCGATTTCATTTCCAACGTTGTCATAAACCTCGGTTCGTTGCGCTCCTGGAGAAAGATCAAGAGCGACATCACTTCGTTCTCTATCTACTGCGAACAATGCTTCTTTACTATGAGGCCCAATCGCGATTCCTACAGCTGTCAGCAAAACAGCGCACGCAAGGACCACTGCCGCTAAAGCCGGGATGCGAAGAACACGTCGGAAAGCTCTCACTACGTACTGAAGGTACCGGCCCCGAGCGCTTCTAAAGGGTCGCCTAACCCCTAGTCGGCATCATTTCATCGCGTTTGTAGGCAATCATGGTGCTGTGACCAGTCCTGATGTTGGTGCGCCTCCTTTCGATCCAACTCGAGTTTTAGTGGTCGATGGAGGACCTCACCTGCCTGTCATGCCGAGTATGCCTACTCCAACACTGGTGATCGCCGCGGATAAGGGCTTTGAACACGCTCAAGCTTTAGGGCTCAAAGTCGACGTCGTTGTTGGCGATTTTGATTCTGTGGCCCCCGAACATGTCGAGAATGTTGATCCTGGAGTCACTTTAGAACGACATGATGTTGACAAAGATGACAGCGACTTGGCATTGGCGCTCAGATTCGCGTATCGGGTTGGCGCTGAGCATGTTGACATCATTACTGGGGGCAACGGCCGCCTAGATCACCTACTGGTCGGTTCCCTGCTTCTAGCAAACAGCGAGAATTTGGGCCGATCGATCGTTACCCACTGCGGGTCTAGCCGTTTGGTGGCGTTAGGGCCAGGCCAATCCCTCGCCCTTGAAAATATTGTCGGTTGCTTGATTAGTTTGATTTCTCTTGAGGACGACACCAGGGTTAGCACCCAAGGTTTGAAATGGAATCTCGCGCTTACCGACTCCTTTCCTCCCTTCAGTAGCCTGGGTCTGAGTAACCAAATCCTTGACGTTCCTACTCTTGAGATCAGTCAAGGCAGCCTTCTAGCAATAATTTCTTCTCCTGATGAGTAACTTCACGTTCAAGCTCAACAAAGCAATAGTTGCTCTTTCGTGCAGTTTGATCCTTATCACAGGATGCGCGTCGTCCGACAGTGCCCAACAGTCAATCAGGCTTCTCACCCACAAGGATTTCTATGTTCCGAGTGAGGCAATTACCGACTTCGAAGAGAAGACCGGCATAGAGGTTTTGGTATTCGTTGAAGAAAACGCAAACACGATGGTCGACCTTCTCGAACGGTCAGTGGACAACCCGGTCGCCGACGTTGTCTTAGGTGTCGACAGTCTTGAACGTAGGCGAGTTACGGAGAAGAGGCTGGTTGAGGCTTATCAGCCGATTGCCATAGACCGTCTTGACCCCTCATTGGTTCTTCAAGACGCAATGCTGACACCGGTGAGTCAGCTCGCCGCGTGTCTGAACCATTCAAAGTCTCGGTATGAAGTACCTGAACGTCGCTTAGATCAACTGCCTGACCCTCAGAGAATTCCTTTACAGGCTCCAACTAGTTTCGACGATCTTTTCGACCCGAGGTATGCCGAGACCACAGTAATTCCCGATCCTCTATCGAGTCGGTTAGGGATCTATCTGCTGGTTGCTCTCGAACGTCTCTACCCCGAAGACGTCGAGGGCGTCACTCCTTGGCCAAAGCTGGTGGATGAGATGTTGCGATCAGGAGTGGAAGTAGCTCCTAGTTGGGAGGAAGCTTGGTTCAGTCGCTTCCAACCTTCAGCTGGAACTGAAAGCGCCGATACTCGATCTCTTACTTGGGGCTCTTCGGGAATGCCAGCAGTCAGTGTCAGATTTATCCCTGAGCTGCCCGATGAGACAGATGTCGCTGTCTTGGACAGCGGGTGCGTCAAGGTTGTCAACTATGCGGGAGTAGTCGCTGACACTCCGAATCGGCGCGATGCAGGACGTCTCGTCGATAGTTTCATTGAGCCATTGTTTCAGTACGGTGTTCCTGACCGTTATGGGAGTCGCCCAGCAAGGAGCGACATAGTACGAACTGAAGCTTGGCGACGTTTCGGTGTCGAAGTAACAGCGATTCCGATTGACGAATGGCGGATCGGTCCGCTTTGGGAAGAATGGCTGCTGACCTGGCAGCAAATCGTTAGAGCTATAGATAGTGGTGAGGAGCCCTTACCGCCTGTTGTTGAAGTCACCCTCCCTTCTCAATAGTCGGAGTCTGACCCAATAACGCAACTTTCAAGATCCGCTTTGTCCATAGTCACCCCAGGGTCGGTCACGTTCCTCGATGGCATTACGCAATGAACCGTCAGCGATCTCATCAGCCCAGCGTTGGGCCTCAGGGGTGTGCCGAGCGATGCCGTCGAAAAACGTTCCCAGCATTTGGGAAGTACGGAGCCCCATGTTCTCGAAGGCCTGGTTGATAAGAAGCTTGTTTAAGGCCAGTTGGTTAGATGGGATGTGTGCCAAATTTTGAGCCTCTCTTTCTGCTGCAGCGGAGAGTTCATGAGCTTCGAAGACCTGTGAGACAAGGCCGATCCGCAGGGCCGTTTCAGCATCAATTGGTCGCCCAGTTAGCAAGAACTGTTTAGCGTGCTCAAGCCCTATTCGATACACCCAGAGCATTGTCGTCGGTGTTCCGTAAATTCGACTGGGCGCATAACCGATATGAGCATCGGAAGCCATAAACATAAGGTCTGCACACAAAAGCAAATCGGTAGCACCGCCGATTGCCCATCCTGAAACTTCAGCGATCACAGGTTTAGGGCATTCCCAAATCTTCATAAACTTGCCGACGTTGGCGGACATGGATCGATAATCCTTTACTGGATCCCAGATCTCGCTACTAGGGCCGTCGTTGTTTTCTAGGAAGGCATCAAGGTCGTATCCCGCCGAAACGTTCTTTCCTTCACCGCGAAGGACGACCGCCGAGACAGCATCGTTTGCCGTCGCTCGATCTATGGACGCCGCCACTCCATCAATCACTTCTTCAGTCAGTGTGTTTAAGCGTTCGGGACGATTGATGGTAATGATGGCAACGCTCTCGTTTTCCGAGTACAAAACTTGACTTGACACTGGGCTGACCTCCTGCGTCGCATCGCGGTTGCCGTAGAGTAGTCGCGCAGCCCCCGAGCAGGGGCACTGTGTCTACCCTCGCAGCACATCACTTTCGTAAAGGATCGACAATGTTGGATACCGTCACACTCGGCGACAAGACTGGCTTGAAGGTGCCGAAACTTTGCTTAGGGACAATGAATTTCGGGGAGCCCGGTAGAGGTCACCAAGGCGACTGGACATTGGGAATTGAAGACGCTCGGCCAATTTTTGAAGCAGCTATTGAGACCGGGTTGTTTTACTTCGACACGGCTGACATTTATGGGGTCGGAGCCTGCGAAGAAGTCGTAGGACAACTACTTCGTGAGTTGCTTCCCCGAGATGAGTACGTGATAAACACGAAAGTTTCGATGCCAATGGGTCGAGGTGCCAATCAGGGCGGCTTGTCGCGAAAGCACATCTTCGAGGGTATCGACGCTTCGTTGACACGTTTGGGGCTCGACTACGTAGATCAACTGATCATTCACCGTCATCCACACGGCATTCGCGGTGCCGGAGCCGCACCAATCGAAGAGACTCTCGAAGCTCTTAACGATGTGGTGAAGGCAGGCAAGGCCCTGTATATCGGGGCCTCCTCTATGTTTGCTTGGCAATTCGCCGAGCTCCAGCTAACCGCCAAACTTAACGGCTGGACCGAATTTGTAAGCATGCAGAATCACTACAACCTCATCTACCGCGAAGAAGAACGCGAAATGAATCCCTATTGCGTAAGTACCGGGGTGGCACTGCAGCCCTGGTCTCCCTTGGCACGCGGAATTCTTGCGGGCGCGTATCGCGGGAGCTTAGAAGGGGGTACCACTGACCGGTCGACTGGACAAGATCGAGCAAGGACCGAGTCGCTGTACAGGGGAGAGGCAGATTTCGCAATTGCTGATCGAGTCATCCAATTAGCCGAGGCTCGGGAGTGTAGACCAGCTCAGATAGCCATAGCCTGGCTACTTTCCAAACCTGGAGTGACCGCGCCGGTGGTCGGCGTGTCGAGAGTTGAGCAGTTGCATCAGTTAATTGAGGCATGCTCAATCGAGCTATCGGAAGAGGAAATAAACCATTTGGAGGAGCTCTATCGGCCAGTCGACAATTTGCTCTCGATCGGCACTTCGTAGGCTTCTCTATCTGAAGTTTCTTTTACTCCCTGACCCTAAGAGGACTAGCCTCGTGTCTCAGGCAGAGAAGACGTGACGAGCGTTGGGATCAAAGGGGTTTAATGTGAAAGCAGCCGTTCTAAATGAAATTCCAGGTGCACTAGAGATCGAAGAGGTCCAGATAGACAAGCCTGGACCGCGCGAAGTGCTTATCCAGACATCAGCGGCTGGGCTCTGCCACAGCGACCTTCACTTCATGGAAGGCAAATACCCTTACATGACCCCAGCCGTTCTCGGGCATGAATCTGCCGGCGTAGTAGAAGCAGTTGGGTCGGACGTCACCTATGTCAAACCTGGCGACCATGTCATTACTTGCCTGTCCGTCTTCTGTGGTCATTGTTCCTACTGCACCGAGGGTCGCCCTTCTCTCTGTTCCGGCAAGGACCTCGAATGTAATCGCGGACCTAACGAAGCCTCCCGTCTCACAATTGACGGCCAACCAGCTTGGCAATTTCTCAATCTTTCTTCTTTTGCTGAGCAGATGCTGGTTCATGAGCATGCGATCGTGAAGATTCGCGAGGACATGCCGCTAGACCGGGCGTCACTTATCGGTTGTGGTGTGATGACGGGCGTCGGTGCGGTCTTTCGTACTGCCCGTGTAGAACCCGGAGAAACGGTGGCGGTGTTTGGTGCTGGTGGTATCGGACTCGCAGCAGTGCAGGCGGCTCGAATCGCAGGCGCCGGAAGAATCATCGCTGTAGACATGATCGACAGCAAGCTAGAGGTAGCGCGTCAAATGGGTGCTACCGACACTGTGAATGCCGCAGATACTGATGCTGTGGGAAGTATCCATGAAATGACCAGTGGCGGTGTCCATAAGTCGTTTGAGGCTGTCGGTTTGAAACAAACCACCGAACAGTCCTTTCAAAGTCTCCGCAATGGCGGCACAGCGACTGTGATCGGCATGATCCCAATTGGAACAAACATTGAGATCCATGGGGTCGATTTTCTTTTCGAGAAAAAAATTCAGGGATCGAACATGGGTTCAAATCAGTTCAGGACTGACATGCCGCGGCTAGTCGACATGTACTTAGATGGACGCCTAATGCTCGACGAAATGGTTTCCGCCAGAATCAGTCTGGATGAAATTAACGAAGGCTTTGACGCTATGAAGTCTGGGTCGGTGACTCGGTCAGTAATAACTTTCGACTGACTTACTAGCTGCTTTCACTTGAAGTGCCGCTTACCAGCCCTGGACGGTGTTGAAGACTCCTCGGACTCGGCCCACCAAGGTGCAAGCATTTACCTTCTTGGCTCGTAACACGTTGGTCGCAGCGTCGTTGACTCGTTCTACTTTGAGGTGGCCTTGATATACGGCCTCATCAATACTCGCGAAAGCTGGACCAACGTCGGCCAAGGTGCCCAAAATCGCTAAGTCAGCACCAGCACCTATTGTCATAACGACCGATTGCTCAACTGACCAGCGATCGGCTATGGCTTTCATGTTCAGTGCATCGCTAATCACCAGACCCTCAAACCCGAGGTCGGTTCTCAACAGGCCGTCAATGGCAGCGCTCGACAACGACGCCGGTAAGTCTCCCGTAAGCCCGGGAATTTCAAGATGACTGACCATGATGGCCGCTTTTCCAGTGCTTATCGCAGCTTCAAACGGCATCAGGTCTTCTTGAAGGAGTTGTGTGAGCGGTGGGGATTGGGCTCTTCCGTCGTGCGAGTCTTCGGTAGCGGACCCGTGGCCCGGGAAGTGTTTCGCTACAGGCAAAACTCCCCCGTCGCTCAAGCCTTCAATGGTCGCTACCCCATAGTCGATTACTAGCGCTGAGTCGTTTGAGAATGAACGGTCTCCTATTCCCGGGCCCGCACCAACATCAAGTACCGGGGCCAGGTTGACATTAAAGCCAACTTCAAGCATTTGAGTTGCGTGACGCTCTGCTCGTTGGGCAACAATTTCGAGGCGCTCATTGACTTGGCGAGTAGCACTCGGTAGGTCCGGCAAAATGTGACGTAGACGCTGAACTCGTCCTCCTTCCTCATCTGCTGCCATCAGAAGTGGAATACGGTTCGCGAATTCTTGGAGCTCATCAATCCTTCTGCCGATCCACGGTGTAGCACCGCCAGTAAGAAGAATTCCCGCTATCTGATGATCTCGTGCTTCTTCCACCGCGGCCCCAAACTGAGCCTCTTGCATCGTGGGGAGCAGTAGTTGACCGATACGTACTGCTCGGGGTAATTCCGCGACACATCCGCGGTCGATGTCGTCAATCCAATTGCCGCGCATGAGTTGTTTCACAGCCAGTCCTGAGAGCCACCCAGGGGGGCGCTCATGCCCGTTGAAGATTCGGGGGCCCGGATCTCCGATTGCGACCTTCGTCCCATTTAACAATTCGAGCCAAATGCCCAGAGCTCCTGGCGCTCCTTCATATGCGCTACGAACCTTGTCGGTTAAAGGCTCGCTTTCGCCCAAAGGTGGAACGATGTTGGTACCCACAACTTCAACTGATCCATCAGCGGACACAATCCAATAGCCCATGCCGCCAGGCCCACCTACTACCGCAACCACGGTCGGGTCCGTTGCAATTGGTTGGATGGGTGTCTCCGCTGCAAGCAGAGGGGCCCCTAGATGTGTCAGTAGCAATAGCGCAGTGAGAACTGCCAAGACCGAAGTTCGCGGCGACCGGCATCGGATGCGCCTAGTCACCGATGACCCCAATACTGAGGTCGATTTCTTCAGATGTAGGAAGTTCATGAGTTAAGGAAATGTTCTTCACTCCGGAATCCTCAACAGCTATTGGTACCGCAAGTTGGACGTGACGCAACAAACAGAACGTGGCATTTCGGGCCGGGCAATAGAAGACCGTGGCGTCTGCTTGGATACGTAGATCTTCTTCCTCTTCGATAATGAGTGAGAACTGCTGTGGCATGGTGGGGCCTTGAGCTTGATAAGAACTCCTCCCTTCGATGCGTGACATTGACGCGTTTTGAATCTCGATCTCCAGGACAAAGGTTCCGTCACTATTGAACTCGTAGGCGGTAGGAACGAACAGTTCAACTGTGAGATCGAGGGTGCCCGGAGAGACTGTTTGTAAAGGGAAGGTCACGATCTCATCTGCTGCTGTGCGTCGAAGGAGGGCCGCTGACTGTTGATTGCTGAACTTCAGTGTGGTCAGCTCGCCAGTTGCAATGTCAAGGGTTCGGATTCGGTGATTGTTGGTGTCCGCAATAAATAACGTTCCATCAGCTCCGCTCAAGCCACTGGGTTCGTCTAGTTGCGCTGCTCCGCCGAACCCGTCTGTCAATCCAGGTTCTCCGTTTCCTGCCACGACTCGTGAATTGGTTGACTGTGACTCAATGACCTTTATTCGATGGTTGTAAGTGTCGGCTACGTAGAGATCTCCACCGAGAAGTTCGATGCCTACGGCGTGTTGCAGCTTCGTCGCCTCGCTAGCGCCGACTGTATCTCCCCAGGAAAAGAGTCCTTCGCCAATCAGGGTGGTGAGTTGACCATTGCTCCCGAGTTCAATAGATCGAACAGCACTTGCTTCAGGATCGGTGAACCATAAGGTTGAACTGTCGGCGGCGAGGCCTGACGGTTGTGAGAGTGTGGCTGAGAGGCGCGGGCCATCATCTAATCCTTCTGCTCCAGTGCCAGCGAAGACATCCACCCATGTAGCGGTTCGACCGTTGCTTGAAAGTTCGATAACCCAAATTTGATGTCGCCCGGCTCCCGCCACAAAGATTTGGTCTCCAACTCGTTCCACGTCCCAAGGAGAGGCTAGGGACGTCGATAACGGAGATCCGGGGGTGACGCGGTGTGTCGACTGCCCCGTCCCAGCCAGTGTCTCCACGGTGCGTTGAAAAAGGTCGACAACTCTTATCGCATGGTTCGCTCGGTCAGCGACATAGAGGTATCTACCACCCGATGACAGGGTCATCCCTTGTGGCTGGTTGAACCGAGCGTTGTCCCAGGAACCGTTCACTAAGCCGGCTGTACCGCCGCCGATAGTGTCGAGTATTTGGCCTTCGAAGTCGGTGACGATGATGCGGTGATGCCCCGAGTCAGCAACGAAGAGCTGTCTTCGCTGCTGGTCGGCGAGTACCTTGCCCGGGAAACTCAAGACTGTAGGAGTTGACGGTTCTTCCTTCGCTATAGCTTCTAAAGGCCGGACGTCGATCAGGCCCGCTGTGCCGTATTCACGACTCATTCGGTCGATGACGGGCTGGAAGAGAGGGTATATCCCTTCTCCCGCGTGGCTTCCTACGACACGGCCGAGTGGATCGATGAGCACAAGCGTTGGCCAGGCTCGAACTCGGTAGGCGCGCCGCAGGTATTCGAAGTCGTCGTTTACTACCGGATGTTGGACTTCTAAACGTCGCACCGCTTGGTCTACCGCGCGATTCGTGCGTTCGTGATCAAACTTGGCCCAGTGAACCCCTATTACGACGAGCGAATTGGGGTACTCGTTTTCTAGGCGGTGCAAGTCAGGTATGACGTGCAGGCAATTGATACAGCCTTGGGTCCAAAAGTCGAGAATCACGATCTTGCCGCGTAAATCAGACAGAAGGGAAAGCGGCCGTTCGACGTTGAACCATTCAAGCCCGTTGGGAATCTCCGGTGCAGCGATTTCTCCCTTGTAGGTGAAGTCGCGCTCGGTGATTGGCGTTGTGGACGTGGACATCTGTTGGTCGGAGGTTGATGAACTCGCCTCAATTGAGCCGTCTTGTTGACTCAGATCGGACGTGACTGATCCGCAAGCTACTGCGACTGTTGATGCGCATAGAGCCAGGGATAGGAGAGTTTTGCGCATCATCAGTTAACAAGTTCGCATGTGTAGCTTCTGCGCCCTGTTCTCAGGACCTAAGACGAGAGTCGATGACGCCCGTATCGAAACCTGCGAGGTGAAGGCCCCCATGAAATCTTGCGTGCTCAATTTTCAGGCATCGGTCCATTACGACGTCCATGCCCGCATTGATGGCAGTCGTTGCTGCTTCGACATTCCATAAACCCAGTTGTGTCCAAAAGGATCGCGCTCCAACGGCGACTGCTTCCTCTGCGACTTCAGGCAGATCCTCTGAACGCCGAAACACATTTACCATGTCAGGAACTTCTGGTAGTTCGGCCAGACTGGCATGACAGGGTTGATCGAAGATTTCTTCGACCATCGGGTTTACAAAATACACCTGGAAGTCAGCGCTCGAACTCAGCAGGTAAGTAGCCACAAAGTTGCTTGGTCTTGCGGCGTTTGCCGACACTCCGACCATCGCCACGCTCTTAGTGCGGTTAAGAAGCGCTAAGCGTTCCGCTGCCGACGGTTCGCTCCAACCCGGGACGGATTCGTGCGTTACGGTCACAGTTCACTCGCTTTCGATAATGCCTGATCGAGATCCCAAATAATGTCATCGAGATCTTCTAGCCCTACGGAAATTCTGACCATATCTTCACTCACACCGCCAGTAGATAGCGCTTCGTCGGAAAGCTGTTGGTGCGTAGTCGAGGCAGGGTGAATTACCAGGGTGCGAGCATCTCCAACGTTTGCTAAGTGACTGATCACTTGCAGGGACTCAATGAATTTGGCACCTGCAGTTCGGCCACCGCTTACCCCAAAGGTGAAGATGGCGCCAGGGCCTTTGGGCATGTATTTCTTGGCGAGGTCACAATATTGAGAGTTGGCGAGTCCGGCGTAGTTCACCCAATTCACCTTCGGATGCTCTTCAAGGTGTTCCGCTACGGCTTGCGCGTTCGCTACATGGGCATCCATGCGAAATGGAAGGGTTTCTATGCCTTGGAGCAGCAGGAACGCGTTGATCGGAGACATAGAGGCACCAATGTCTCTCAATTGTTCTGCTCGAAGTTTCGTACAGAACGCGTACTCTCCAAAGTTCTCCCAAAACTTCAATCCGTTGTAGCTGTCAACCGGTTCGGTCATCTGGGGAAAGCGACCGCTGCCCCAATCAAACTGACCTGATTCTGTTACAACCCCACCGATCGAGTTGCCGTGACCACCTATGAATTTCGTTGCAGAGTGCAACACGATGTCCGCGCCGTGCGTTAGCGGTTGGCAGAGATATGGCGTTGCAAAAGTGCCATCTACGACCAACGGCAAGTTGTTTGAGTGCGCGACTTCAGCGATCGCTGTGAGATCTGGAATGGAACCTGAGGGATTCCCGACGATTTCGGTATACAGAAACTTTGTGTTCTCGTCGACAGCTCTCGCGTACGCGTCCGGATCTTCGCCATCAACGAACCTTGCTTCTATTCCAAAGCGACCTAGCGTCACATCGAAGAGGGTGTGCGTACCGCCATACAGAGCTGAGGAAGTAACGAAGTTGTCGCCCTGATGGGCAAGCGCCGCAGCGGTCAAGAATTCTGCTGACATACCTGATGCAGTTGCTACAGAGCCAATGCCGCCTTCAAGACTTGCCATTCGTTCCTCAAAGGCATTGATTGTTGGATTAGAAATCCGGGTGTAGACGTTCCCATACTTTTGAAGCGCGAACTTGTCTGCTGCGTCAGCGGTGTCTTCGAAAACGAAACTGGTGGACTGATAGATCGGCACAGCACGAGAGCCTGTTGTCGGGTCGGGCCTGCCACCTGCGTGCAGAGCTCTCGTTCTAAATCCCCAGTTGCGGTCATTCACAACAACGAGTGTAGGTAATGGTTCAACTAGTGCGTCCGCTCTCGTATTTTTCTACAAGCGTCAGGGCTTCAGCCGGGCTTATCTTGGCCAGCCCAATCAGCCAACAAGCAATTGGGGCGGCTATCCGTTCGGAGCTATGAGCTGCGATGCCCGCTAAATCCAACAGGTCATTGATCTCTTCAGGACTGGGAACAGGCAAGTTCAGCTCTTTGGCCAAACCTTCAATCCATTGTTGCGCTGAGGGGGTTTGTTCTGACATGTCCTCTTCTCTATTCATGGTCTGCGAATCGGGGCGGATCATAGGATTCGACGCGAGGGGCGGGACCCTCGAAGCGTTCGATATCCACCAGACAAGTATGCGCTGAGGGACCCTGTGCTAACTGTGAGGTGCCTTTATCTCTTGTGAGCACGTTGGGGTTTCCTGCCCGGCACATTCCATCAGCATCTGGGTCATACCAGGCTCCGGTCGAAAGTTGCACCACTTCAGGCATTAACGAATCGTCAATTAGGGCGCCTGCAAGGCAACTCCCCCGGTCGTTGTATACGCGCACCACGTCACCATCAGATATGCCTCTCTCTTCAGCGATTTGAGGGTGTATGCGGATTGGTTCTCGGCCCGCCACCTTTGACCCCTGACTCGGTTCGGTGTGGTCGTATTGGCTATGAAGTCGGACCGTCGGCTGGTTTGAAACCAGGTGTAACGGCCAGCGTTCAGAGCCCTCTCCTCCTAGCCGTTCGAATGGTTCCATCCAAGTTGGATGTGGAGGGCAATCGTCATAGTCGAATTGCGCAATGGTTTCGGACCACAGTTCAATTCGGCCACTCGGAGTGCCCAACGGGTGGACGGTGGGATCAGACCGATACTCGGCGAGAAAGACTTGCTCGTTTTCTCCCATCTCGTTCATCTCGGGATAACGCAAATAGCCAACTTCTCGGAATTCTTCATAGCTGGGGGCCCAGTCATTCTCAGCTCGAAAGATTTCGTACAAGACTTCGACCCATTGATCTGCGGTACGCCCTTCAGTGAACTGGTCCTTTACACCCATTCGTTCTGCGACCATCTCGAGAATTTGGTAGTCGTCAAGCGCGTACCCAGGAGGGTCTACTGCTCGCCCATGAGAAATCAGCATGTTCTCGGCGCCACCAAGATCATTCCGTTCCAGCGGTGTCGTGGATGGCAGCACAATGTCAGCTCGTCGCGCTGTTGGGGTCCAGAAGGGTTCTTGCACCACTACGGTGTCTGGGCGCTCCCAGGCAGCCGAGAGTTCATTCAAATCTTGGTGATGGTGAAACGGATTACCGCCTGCCCACCAGACCATTTTGATGTCGGGGTATCGGCCAGTTTGGCCATTGAAGTTGTAGGTCGCCCCGGGACAATCCAATAACTCGCGAAAGCGAGACACTGAAATTATTGGGGGGCCTTCAGGTCTCGGCGGGATGGGGATTCCTGGGACCCGCTTACGAACCTGACCTGCACCTACATTGCCCTGCGCTCCAAAAGGAAATGCTATTCCGCCTCCCGGTAGTCCAATCTGACCCAAAGCGCATGCAAGAGCTGTGGCCGTCCAGTAAGACTGCTCTCCGTGGTCGGCGCGCTGAACGGAAAGGCCCACGTTGATCAATGTGCGGCGGCGCGACATTTCATCAGCCAAATTCTTAATGGTGTCGGTTTCTATTCCAGTAATGCCTGAGGCCCAAGCCGCGGATTTCGGTAGGCCGTCGGTTTCTCCGAGGACATAGGCTGCGAAACGCTCCCAACCGTGGACATATGAATTAACAAAGTCATCGTCGATTCGACGTTGGACTAGGAGCGTGTGGATACAAGCCAACATCAGCGCAACATCAGTACCTGGTCGGATGGGCTGCCACCGGGAGTTGATCTGGGAATCAATGTCGTCACGGATGGGTCCGATGTTGAGAAATTCAGTTCCGTTGCCGTGCGCCTTTTCCATCCAGTCTGCTGTGTGATGTGTCCCTTGGCCGCCATAGGTAACTTCGGTGTTGGACCGCCTGAGACCCCCAAAGGTGACAAACAGGTCGGTGTGTTTGTCGATTACCGACCAACTTGTACCTCTACCAATTGCAGCGTGATACCTCATTCCCAGTATGTAAGGAACTATTGCTTCGGCAGCCGAGGAAGAGTACGTGCCCCAAACGTCGGTGTAACCCCCGCACATGCGTAAGAGTCGGAACAGCAAAGCGCTGGGCGCATGAACGCGACCTGAGGATCCCCACCCGTATGAGCCGGCAAAAAGGGCTTCGGGCCCATAGTCGCCCTGCACTCGTTTTAACTCCTCTGAGAGCAGATCGATGGCTCGGTCCCACGCAACTTCAACGAAGGGTTCATTGCCGCTCCGCCCCCGACGCGTCTTGGGTCCGTCTTGAAGCCATGATTGTCTTATTGAGGGGCGAAGAACTCGAAGTGCGGATCTATGCACATAGGCTTGACCTATACCCGATGGGTGCGGATCTAGTTCATGCCCATGCACCGCAATAACTTCGTCTCCGTCGCTCTCTATTCGGTACGGCCCGAAGTGCGTTCCAAGTGATGTGATTTTGTTCATGACTATTGAAGAACAGCGTTAGCTTCAGGACGTTGCTCTGCTTTGAGGCCCCAGTCCTCGGCGATGATCTCAAGGGCAGCGATCCGTTCACTCATGCCGTAACTAGAACAATGCAGAAATAGTTCGTTAGCGTCGGTCTGCTCCGCAAGTTCTTT
>CEUS01263023.1_pt1 | contig 14826 bp, 15 predicted proteins | sample 427031 | NCBI WGS metagenome assembly CEUS01 (sample SAMEA2622837, study PRJEB7988) | marine metagenome | biome: marine biome (ENVO:00000447); feature: marine epipelagic mixed layer (ENVO:xxxxxxxxx); material: "saline water (ENVO:00002010), including plankton (ENVO:xxxxxxxx)" | depth 140 m | reverse complement strand
AGGCGGGTTTTACCACCCAAAACAAGTTCCTCTCCAGTGGGTAAGGCAAACACGAAGCTGCCTATTACCGTGCCAAGTCAGAAGCTTTTTACCGGTACATATCGTAGATCATGGAGGCAACAATTCCAATAATGGCAACCACCGCCAACACATCCAACAGTCTAAAACCTTTGATAGTGTATTTCATGATTTTATCGATCGTTTCAGTTTCTGTTTAAGAATGGTGAATAACCCATCCATTCCAATGTTACTTGAGCAATATAAATGCCAAGAGTCAATGCGCTTTAGATTGCGAATTTTTAACGGTTTTGTTTTGGAATTATTAGCAGGCTAAAATGTTTGGCCTGTTTGGTGCGTAAATTTCCCTCGAGTTGCGTGGATTTTATTCAATTCTCAGGACACATTTGCTGAAGTAAATCAAAAGAATAGAGACCGCCACTGTGGCCGTCTTTCCAGAAAATCTGGACTGCATAGCCCCCTACCATATGCAATTGGTTTACCTGATAGCTGGCTTCATTTAACGTGGCATCAGGGCCTTTGTGCATTCGGCCCATAACATCTACTTCGCCGCAACACGAGGCGCAGGGGCAGGCATTGCGCAATTGCTCCAGTGCAATGAACTGTTCATCACCGTCCTTCCATTTAAGAGCCAGTTGATCGCCTATCACCTGTAGATCATCCAATTGCACTAGCCCAAATAGTAAACTTTGGTGGCTAGTTTTCCAGCATAGACTGCTGTCTTGCGTGGGAATCCTTTAGGAGGGTAGGGTTGGGGTATGAAGCAACGCGTTTTACTATTGATCGCTGTGACTATGGTTGGGTGTGCAACTGCACAGAGATACGCTGGCAGCATGTATGCTTATGGTGTGGGAGTGAAAAAGAACCCACAGAAAGCGTTTAAGTGGTATCATAAGGCTGCTGATAAGGGGGAACCAACTGCTCAAAGCAACCTTGGGACGTATTATGCTTATGGGTTGGTTGTCGATCAGGACTATAAGAAAGCGCTTAAATGGTTCCAGAAAGCTGCTGATCAGGGAAATGCTGGAGGGCAAAACAACCTTGGATGGATGTATGAACAGGGGCAAGGAATGAAGCAGGATTACAAGGAGGCGGTTAAGTGGTACAAAAAAGCTTCCGATCAGGGAAATGCTAGAGCCGAAGCCAACCTTGGGAGGATGTATGAATTTGGGCAAGGAGTGGAGCAGGATTACAAGAAAGCGGTTGGGTGGTACCAGAAAGCTGCCAATCAAGGAAATGCTGGAGGGCAAAACAACCTTGGGATAATGTATAAAAATGGCAAAGGAATAGAGCGGGATTACAAGGAGGCGGTTAAGTGGTTTCAGAAAGCTGCCAATAAGGCAGACCCAAATTCACAAAGCAACCTCGGAGCAATGTACGCCAACGGACAAGGGGTAGAAAAAAATTATGTAACCGCTTACGCATGGTGGAATATTGCTGCTTCAAATGGGAGTGATAATGCCGAAAAAAATAAATCCATCTTGGCCAAAGATATGGCCCCTGAACAAATTACCAAAGCCCAAGAGCTCTCCAAAGTGATGCTTAAAAAGAGTCCGAACCTGATTCAGGAAAAATAAAGATTACCTCTTTTGCTTACCAATACCATGGCCATTAATATAGAGGCAACAATATGGTATTTAGTTTTACTGGATTGTGTCGGGTCAAACGTTGTCGCTTGGTTTTTTACCGATTGGTACCACGATAAATTCGAGGTGCTTCATAAGTATTTCCCGCTCACCAAATCGTGGGCCTTTATGTATCTGATACTCGTCCTGTGGGTCGGCTGGTTGTTGTACCGATTGGAAATACTTCCTTGGTAAAGGCGCTAATATATCAACTATTGGATCAAGTTGTTTATTTAGCTGGAATGATAGATGCTTGTCCAGTTTGTGGGTTATAGGTCCACTTTGTGCCAGCCGGCAATTCAGGTAACTCTCTGAGAAGGCCTTCAGTAATGAGTTCGTTTAGGAATGCCGGGGATCTGGAGTTAGAAACTTTAAATTGATTAAGGGCTCCATTCACCTGCATTAAAGCAGAATCAGTAATGGCCTTTTTGCGCCCCTTGTTTACTGCGCCCAGATAATCCACTGGGGCGGAGGCCGGATTTCCCGAAGAATTTTCATTAATATCGGGAGGAGGTTGTTTTCCGCAGGAAATGCCCAGTAGTGCAAATAGACAAATTAAGAGGGTAAGCTTCATAACGCAAAATAATCCTCTTGGGCTGAAGAGGCAAACCTAAGATTGAAAAGAACGTGTAATTGTTCAGTCAAAAAAAAGATAATAGAACCCGGAGTCAGCAGAGGCTTCCAGAAAAGCAAGCCATACCTCGGGGTGACAAAGTATGCCTACGGTATCAAATGTGAAAGAGAAGGGCGCATCTACGATCATGGCAGGATAGCGTGCTTTACCCCATTTTTCTTCCGAATAAGTTTCGTTAATATTTCGGATGCCTCCATAAGGCCAATATTCATCGGTGCCTTCCTCCTGAAGCGTATTTACTGAACTGCAGCCCATTATCACTATTGCACTTAGAAGTAATAAGAATCTTTTTATCATTTTTTAGATATATACACCATCAAAGACAGTTTGTCGTGGGTAAATGAATGTTAGTTATCCAAGTTATGACAATAGATGTCGTCTAAAATCCAGTTTAATGAAAAATTTTCTGTTCACTGGGCAGTTAATGATTAAAATTTTTTTCATGATCTCTGAAGACATGGGTCCTAAAACAAAAGTCTCAAACCGGCGTCATTTTTTGAAGGCAAGTGCTGCACTGGGTGCTGCAGTTGCCTTACCTTCTTTTACCATGCGTGCTGCAGCCAATAAGAACAGTAATCTCCGTGTTCTGCACATTGGAGTAGGAGGGATTGGCGGGATGCAACGCGGAAATCTTAAGAATCATTCGAAGGTGGAATTTGCATTCCTATGCGATGTGGATGTGAACCCATTGAATAGATTTGGGAAGGAGTTTCCAAAGGCAAAGAAGTTTAGAGACTACCGTGAGGTTTTTGAGAAACACCTTGATGAATTTGATGCGGTGATAGTTGATACGCCTGATCACCATCACGCTCCGATGATGACTCATGCCTTAGAAGCGGGTAAGCATGTTTACGGACAGAAGCCGCTTGTGCATCAACTAGATGAATTACGCCTTATTCGTGAAGTGCTGGCAAAGCGACCGAACCTATATACCCAAATGGGCAATCAACGGGCCTGTTACACTGGCCGAATGCAGGCTGTCGAAATCCTTAAAAAGGGCCAATTGGGTAAACCAGTTGAGGCTCATGTATGGACAGGGACAGTTTCGGATGGTCATTATTTTTCCTCACCATGGCGAGAGCTACCTAAGTCTCAGCCTGTACCCTCTAATCTAAATTGGGATTTATGGAATGGTCCGCTTCAAAATGCGATGCCGTACAGTCCTCATATTGCCCCAAGAAAATGGCGTACCTACTGGGAAACCGGTGGAGGCCAATTGGCTGACTGGGGTTGTCATCTGATTGATCTACTTTATTTTGCTTATGAGATGCCTGATCCAGAGTCGGTCCAGACCAATACGATCCGTCCTTCAAATGACACGCATTCAGCATACAACCAAAGTACTATCACTTACCCGGGAGGTGGTGACTTCGCTCGAGATAAGTTCGTGATGTATTACAATGACAACGGTATAAACCCATCATGGGCCTCGTTAGGTTTGCCGCACTTAAAAGAAGGCTCGAATCGGACATTAGTCATATGCACTGAAGGGGCATTGCTTCTGGAGCCGAGTGGTAAAATGAAGATTTTCCGTAAAGGTAAAGAGGTGAAAAATGAACCGATGCCCAAGGTGGAGCCACGCAATCACTGGCATGACTGGGCAGATTGCTGTCTCGGGAAAGAAAAACCGCTTTGGACTCCATTTGGAATTGGCTCACGGATTACTGAGCCAGCACTTTTAGCAGTTAAAGCCACCCGTTTCCCAGGTCAGGAACTCCGTTGGGATGCTAAGAACTATCGATTTACCAACCATGAACCGGCCAACAAGACAATCGTGAAGCGGAATTACCGTAAAGGATTTGAGCCAGCCTAATTGTTAGGCTGTAGCTCTGTTTATTCAACTTCCGGCGACGCGGCGGTTTGTTCTGCCACAATATTATCAAAAGCCCGCCTGACCGGTTCGGGGGTTTTATGTTCTGGCCAGTCGGCAATGAAGATGCTTGTGATAATTTCGCTGTCCCTCTCAAGGGACTTCTCACAATCGTGAGCTTGCTTGTTTTTTAGCTCTAACATTGTCCGTTTTAGTTTAAAGATTTGATAGTCCTTGTGGATCATCCAAAGCAAAAACAAGAAAAGAGCAATCCATTCATATTTCATTATTTGACCCTAGCGTTCCTACCAAATAGCTTCAGCTTAAATTAGTTCACAGGAATTGTTTTTGCAGTTATGCACTGATGCCTTAGTCATCTAAAATCCTACAAACGCTTAAGATCAGGCTATAACCTAGTGAAACCCGGTCGAGATTGCTGTTTAACTGCTTTATTGGGCTTGTTTATTTGCCGCTTCGGCTTCTCTTTTATTTCTTAAAATATCGTCAATAAGTTCTCTGCCGCCGGCAAAAAAAGGGCCCAGTTCTTTGGCAAAATCGTTGGCTCCATCCTGAAGGTTTCCAATCTTTTCCGAAGCGTTACTTGTGTATATTTTTATTTGATCAATATCCGTTAGGGCGCGTTTAATATTTGAATTTAATTGGTCTAAAATGCTAACTGCCTTCCATAAGCTAACCAATAGGATGAGAACTAGGATCACTAAGAGGATATTCAAGAATAATTCCATGAATCAATGGTATTACTTACATTGCAAGTTTGCAGCTCTAATCGAAATAAATTTCTGAATCAGCGGTAATACGCTCTAAGGTTTTAATTTATTTTTAATGGGTATTAATTTAAAGCCCGACGAATGGCTTGTTATTTTACCTCTAGTCTTGGCGATTATAATTCTAATATCATAGTCTGCTTCCAATTTATAATCAGCCCAAATTTTAGGAGTGAGTCGTTTTTGTTCCAAAAGAATGTAGGCAGAGTTAATCGAGCCGATTACTCCAGCAAACATTTTTACGGGTTCAACTAATTTTGCCTCCATTTTAGATACTTGGAATTCTTCTTGATCCACCCAAATTTTAATCTGCATCTGGTTCATAATCCGGTCTGAAGTGTTGTTTTTTAGCCGGTGTTTGGCGTTTGGCACTAGTTGAACAATATAGGCCGGGCGATTGTTGATCGATTCGTAGCCGATTAACCTTGGAATGAATTTTTCCTTATAGATTTCTATGTTATTTGAAATAATTCTATCGGAATTTTTTTTGTTATTTCGATCTAGATATTGCCGTTGTCGTTTTAGGTTCCTTTTTCGGTCTTCCTCAATTTCTTTTTCTGTTGGCTCTCGTCCATCGACCTTGATGAGAGTTTGATCACGGTTGTTTGTGTAAGCTTTATAAGTCTTGATTTTCTCGTTCACTGTTCCATTTACGTCAACAGGCTTTGTTATTGTAACTTTCCGGAGGAATGAAAATATGGGTAAATTGTTTGAGTTTTCTCTAATCTTTCCGTTTTCTCTGGCGCGATCAACAATTTCACTGGCTGAAAGAGTGAAATTCTCAGTTGTGACCAACTTTTTAAGAGCGAGGCTGTCCTTTTCAAGGAGTTGTACCGATGAAGTGGTTGAGCAGCCAAATCCAACGATTAATGGCAAAAGACATGTAAATAGCGCCTGACGTTTCGGTGCGTATTTTGTATAAGGATTAATCAATGTTCGCATGTTGGTCCAGCGCCTAAGCAATTGATCTGCGTGATATATGCAAAGTTGATGTCAAAATTTATTCACCAGACTAGCTTTTGGCACGGCAACCAAGCAAGCTTGAGTACTCAAGAAATTTAATCATCTATTATTTGCGATCTAAAATCCCTTAATCTTATCATCAGTTAACATGAACTGGTAATCTGTTGGATCGTGTTTAAACTTTGGTATGAAAATGAATTCAACCCGACGCGATTTTCTTAAGACCGGGGCTATTGCCTGTCCCTTACTTTTTTTACCTCGATTGAAGGGTGCGGAGGCATGGGAGGCAAATGAAGTTATTCAGAAATCCCGACGAGCTGCGTTGGCGGTTCTCAAACCAACTGCCTCGCAACTTGAACGTGGACTCAAGCTGCATGAGGAATCGATTGTGTTTGATACATATAGTTTTGCTCCACGCTGTGCGGTAGATGGAAAGGCGCTCGCAAAATTAGCGAGTGAGAATGCATCAGCCATTGAGATCAAGGATGCGCGAGAGCGGATGATGATGGTTCGTTGTGTTGATGACGCTGAGGAACGTAAGGAGTTTACACAAGCTTGGAAGGCTAGTGGGGTGACTTGCCTTTTTCAGAATGCAGGCGAGGAAGGTCAGGCTCCATTACGTCTGATTAAGCGCTTGGCTAATTTCACTTACGTGACTGATCATTTGAAGGGTTTTTTAAACAAGGCCACCACTACGGCTGACATTCTGGCGGCCAAGAAATCGGGTCAACATTGTCTTTACTTTACTGGCAACGGAGTTCCTCTCACACAACAATGGATTAGTGTGCCCGATGAGCTGCGTTATCTGATGGTTTTCCGCAACCTTGGGATGCGGATGCTCCACCTGACCTATAATCGCCGGAATATGATTGGTGATGGATGTGCTGAGCCGGGAAATGCAGGTCTCAGCGATTTTGGAAAGACAGTTGTTAAAGAAATGAATCGGATAGGAGTAATCCCTGACTGTGCCCATTCAGGGTGGCGGACAAGTTTAGAGGCAGCGAAAATTTCAGAGAAGCCTGTGCTCGCCAGCCATAGTTGTGCAGCCGATTTGCATCAACACATCCGTGGCAAACCTGATAAGGTGATCAGAGCCATTGCTGATACTGGTGGCCTCACCGGCATTGCTTGTATTCCGAGTTTTCTGGGGAATCCTGGCGACATTAGTGCATTTCTCAATCACATTGATCATGTAGTCAAGACGACCAATATCAATCACGTTGGGATAGGCACCGATACAACCTATGTGTCTCGCAATCAATCCGGGGAGTCAGCCAAGATACCAAAACTACCTCGGTCGCGGACTGCTTGGCGCTACTTTTGGCCCGCGGGCAGCTTGCGGCCTCAGCCGCAAGCTCGTTTAAGTATTGCCTGGACTAATTGGCCCTTGTTTACCGTGGGGTTAGTGCAACGAGGGTATAAGGATGAAGAGATACGCAAGATTATTGGGGGCAATATGATGCGAGTGTGTCGCCAAAGTATGAAATAATTACCTAGGCGGAATCGGTTGTATGCCTTTTGATTCGCGCCGCACGTAGCAAGACCAATTTTCGCTCAATTTGCGAGATCAGCTGATCTATTTCGTGAGCTTGATTTCCTGCAGTAACAGCCAGTGCTGTGCCGCCCGCATTTCCGGCCATTGTAATCCACCACCCGGAATCGGATGCGTCATGACTGTCCTGAGAAGCTCTTTTGAGTTTAGGCAAGAGTGCTTGCAGTTCTTCAATTTGGGTATCGATTTGGTACAGGGGCCGGTCCACGTGCTCTAATATATTTCTACTGGGGTAATGATGGAAGCATTTAATTGTCCCTTACCAAGGCAGGAAAAATTTCGGGTTATTAAATGGCTGTTTCGCAAACAAAAATTCGGCTAGAATTAACAGACAAATTATTATGCCAGTTAAAATAATGTCTCTTTTTTGAGGCGTTTGAATTAACCACCATGATTTAACTGTTGTAGGGATATTTTCCTCCAGAAACTTTTGGGTGGTTTCAATGGGTTCAGCCAGAACGGATTCCATTTCAGGAATGTGTTCAGGAGGTGAGATTGGCGGCGGCGGAGGTTCTGCTCCAGGGTGAAGTAGATCAGATAGTTCCTTAATGTTCTTTGGTCTGTCTGAAGGTTCTTTTTCCAGACATTTCATGATGGCTGATTCAACGTGAGAAGGAATCTTGTTAGTAATGTTAAATTCCTGCAGTCGCATGGAAAGGCTAGGAGCTTGGTTTTTCTGTACTTGTTGGTATATGTCACCTTCAAAAAAAGGAGGCTTGGTAGACAGCAAGTCGTATAGTGTTGCACCAAGAGCGTAGATATCATCGGTTGGTGCAGGCATGGTTCCTCGCATTTGTTGTGGGCTCATATATACCATGGTGCCACTCGCATCTCCCTCCATATTTGCTTGGGGTGATTTTTCTGATGTTCTTGCGGCTATGCCGAAATCAGCGAGTTTGAGATTTCCTTCCCGGGTGATCATCATATTGGCCGGTTTTAAATCTCTATGAATGATTTGCTCTTGGTGGGCGTATTCGAGTGCATTGCACATTTGGCTTACCAGACCTTCAAGTCGTTCCCAAGTGAATAGACCATTAGGCTGCTGATTCCTCAAAGTGCCTAAATCTGATCCATCAACAAATTCCATTGAAACAAATGGGATTTCATCCTGCACTCGGATGTAGTCGTGGATTCGAATTATATTCGGATGAGAGAGCAATCGTGCTTTTTGGACTTCCCCAACAAGGTCATTGAGGGCGACCGGATCATTTTCTAGTTCTACCGGCAAAAGTTTTAAGGCGACCGCTTGGTTCAGATGCTCGTCGTGTGAAAGCCATACAACTCCGCCCCCGCCACGCCCAATTTCCTGTTTAAGGGTGTAACGCCCACTTCCAACCATGTCGTCAGAGTTATGTAGCTTTAAAGGTGAGATGATTTTTTGGTTTATTTGTACAGTTAAAAATAAGTCACCTATCTGAACAGTTTGTCCTGTATTAATAGTTGTTGGCTGTACGACAGAGATGCCGTTGATCAATGAGCCATTGGAACTGCCTAAATCTTCAAAGGTCAAACAGGCTTCAGATATCGATAATTTTGCATGATATCTGGATACGTGTTCGCTTTCAATTTGAATAGAATTATCCGTTGCCGTTCCGATGGTATATTCACCAAAAGTCAAAGGATGTTGAATTACTAATTCTCCGTTCTGGTGCTGGATGCTAATGCAAAACTCAGGAGAGCTCATTCTTTCTTTGATCAAAATTAGAAGAAAATAGTACTCAAGTCGACACTCAAACGGTGTTGACTATTATGCCTTAGGCTCGACAATCTCCTTCTGCATGATTGAGGTGAAAATCAGGCAAGGTGGGGAAGTCCGGAGTATTTCGGTAAACCAAGATGAGGTCGTTATTGGGCGGCCTAATGAAAAAAGGGACGTCCATGTCGATCTGAGCCCAGACGACTCCGTTTCGCGCGTTCATGCTCAGGTATGGGAGGAGAATGGAGTTTTGTGCTTGAAAGATCTCGGTAGCAGTGGGGGGACTTTTGTCAATGGTTCGGCCATAAATGATACCGTTTTACTGGAGTCGGATACACAAGTTGCAATTGGAAATCATAGTCTTTGCTTTTCTATTGGAAGTAGTGCTTCAAGAAGCGATGAGCAAGGCATTCATGCTGAAGTGTTCATTGGAGGGGGGAAAAATAAATCCGTTTTTAATTTGGAGGAAATATATATCGGCAGGAATCATCCTGAGCGTGAAGTCCATATTGATTTAAGCGAAGATTTAAACGTGTCCAGAGTTCATGCTAAAGTATGGAGAACCCGTGAGATTTGCTGGATCAAAGACGAAAATAGTACCCATGGGACATCGGTCAATGGGGAAGGCCTAACCGGTGCGCGTGTTATCGGGCCAGAGGATGTGGTACAAATTGGGGATTGTCAGCTAAAGTTTTATTACTGCGCAGAACACTCAAGAAAGGGCGACGATCCATCCTTTAAGTACGAAACTAGTAAAATACCTTCAGTTAAGAAAGCAACTAAAGGTGCCTTTGAAAAAATGGATTCCTATCCGGTATATAAGGAAGATAGCTATAGGTATTTTCAGCCGGGCAAGAGGAATAAATCTGACTTAGAGGACGTATTTCAAAGTCGGAAAAGCCCTATGGGAAGAATACGAATAACTTGCGAAGTTTCTTTGGAAGATTCGTTCCAAGATGAAGAAGAGGGGGCGTCAGAATTTTTAAAACTTCTCCCTGATTTGATAACTAGGATCAATAAGGATTCTGATGTTAATATGGTTTCCAATTGGTTTGTTAACTCAGTTTCAAAATGGGTTACAGCAGCTGAAAGAGCTTCTTTTTATACGATTGATAAAGGATTAGGTCGGATTAAATTAATGGCGCATAAGCCGGCGTTGAAGCCTATCATAAGTGATATATTAGTTCACCGTGCTCTTGAGGAGCGCCAAGCAATTGCTTGGAAGCAAGTCAGCAAAGAGGAGTCTGTTAGGAGAATTTCCGCAAATGCAGGAATTTATGTTCCGCTAATTGGTTCGTGTGAAGAAATGGGCGTGATATGTGTTGAAGACACTAGCCCTAGTTCGGGCTTCTCGGAAGGTCATCTTTCGCGATTGATCATAGTGGGAAAACTAATTAGCCCAATTTTATTACAGCTCGCCCAAAGCGATGAGGAGTCTGCATAATAATTAAACCTATGGTTTCTCAGATTCGTTCGGATTCTTTCCCTCTAGTATCGCTTGCATTCTTTTAGTCTCGCGCTCCTTAAGGTCCTTGTAATATCTGCGCCTTTCAAGATTTCTTAAAAAACCGCGAGCCATTCGCTGGCCTGCTTCAATTTGTTCTCGGTTTAAATATTGTGCTAAATGATCTCTGGCGACTGCTGCGTTTGGCAAACCTTGTGAGGAACACAGGATATAATATTTATATGAAGTCACCATGTCTTTTCTGGTTCCCAAACCACCTTGAAGTGCAATTGCTACATTGAATTGCGACTCTGCCAATCCCTCATTTGCTGCTTTGTTAAACCATGAAAATGCTTTTTGGTGGTCTAGGGGGACACCAAGTCCCAATGTGTATAGAACTGCAAGATTGTGCTGTTGACGAGGGTTTCCAGCTTCCGCCTCATCCCGTATGACCTTTGACTCACGGACAAACACACGCATTGCTTCTTCCATCATTTCAGGTGTTACAATTTCTTGCACCTGAGGTTGCGGTGAGTTTGTAGATACGGTTGCGCCCCCTCCAGGAATAGCTCCTCCGGCACCAGGAAGACCTCCACCGGGAATAGGTATTCCAGTGGTGGGGTCGATAGATGGTGCTCCTGGGAGGCCGACTCCCCCTGGGGGCATTGGGTTAGGGTTTATCGTGCCTATACCGCCTGGCAAGCCACCAGGTATATTCGTGGGAGGGGCAGGTTTATTAGTACTTACGCTCGGCATGGAATTAGTGGCTGCGCCAGGAACGTTTGGGATAGGTGTCCCTGCTCCCGCTTCAGCTGAAATAGTAAAAAGAAACAGAGGGACAAAGGCCCCCAAGATAATTGTTCTTCGTCCAGTAAAACGCATAAACTTCATTTTTTGCTCACCACCTTCACTACACAATAAACCATATTCCACCTATTTTTCAAGGCTAATTAGGGTCTGTGTATACGCCTTATCTTTCGAAATGCTATTTATTCCATAGAATTGATGATTACATCGTGAATATCTGTATTCACAATTTCATTGGAGTTAAGAGGGGTGTTATTGCCGGTAATTAGCACTGGCCAGTCGGCGCGATCTTTTGGGGTGCATCCGTGCGAGCCATTGACCAATGTCGGGTCGAGAGGGACCACATCCATTAACATTCGTAATCCAAATTTCTTTTGTAAAAGTCGCGCAGCAATTCGTGATTTAGGAAATTTGATTTTTGGATCGATAAACAGCTCTAATGGGTCATAGCCTGGCTTGCGATGAATATCCACGGTTCGCGCGAAATCAGGAGCAAGATCATCTTCCATCCAGTAATAATAAGTAAACCATGCATTTTCTTCGGATACAGCAATTAGATCTCCCGCTCTTGCATGGTTAATTCCGTTCTCTGTTTTGGAATCAATGTCCATTACAGTGTCTACACCTTCGGTGGATTGCAATAAGGCCTGCACCTCATTTTTAATTTTAAAGTCATTTAGATAGATATGAGCAATCTGGTGGTCTGCAACCGCGAATACTCTACTAGCCCCAGCATCTAGCAGTTCCAAGCCAAGTTCCTCTCTTACCGTTAACCATCCTTGCTCACGAAAAATTCGGTTTAGATGGACTGCCTTATTACACTCGGTGATTCCGTATTCAGATATTAGGATTGGCTCTACACCCCGGTTTTTATAGGTCGTGACTAAATCTCTGATAATATTATCAATCAACCGTAAGTCGGAGCTAACCGATGGATCGTTGGGTCCTACTCGCTGAAGATTGTAATCCAAGTGTGGGAGATATACTAAAGATAATGTTGGTGAGTGTTTTTTCTCGATCCAAATTGCTGACTCGGCAATCCATCGGCTTGCACAATCGGGTGTACCTTTTGAAGTACTACGACCTGCGGCAGGGCCCCAAAACCCATGAAAGGGAAATTCTCCTAAATCCTCGGCAATCTTCGTACGCACACTTGCAGGGTAAGTGTAGATGTCTGGGATTTTCCTGCCATCGGCCGGATACATCGGGCGCGGTGAAATGCTCCAGTCAACACTTGAGTACATGTTGAACCACCAAAAAATTTTTGCACAGGTAAAATTAGGTTTGGATACCCGTAGCGTGTCCCAAATTTTTGGTGCTTGGACCAGTTGGTTGGGCTGTTTCCAGAATTGTACTTCAGCCAAGTCACGATTGTACCAACCATTTGCGACAATGCCATGAATAGAGGCATTCTTACCCGTGAGATAATTGGATTGAGCAGTGCAGGTAACTGCTGGAAAGGCAGGTCTAATGAATGCCCGTTGACCTAAGTTTTTCATGGCCTGAGTAAAAGGCATACTTGGGCCAATATGCCGATCACACAACCCCACTACATTGATCACGGCCAGTCGGTTCATTTGATTCAGACTTGCGCCTTAATCACCTTTGAATTGCCTGAACCTTTAGAACGTTCATTTAGGAGGCGAATGGCATTAAGCATGCAGGGTAAGTTTACTTCATTCACTTCAAATCCTTCGCCGATTGATCTAAGGAGAGTAATTGTAAGCTGTCCGCCCAAATGTTCGCGGAATTCTTCAAGACCCTCTAGTAGAACCAATTGGCCACTTGCATCTTCATGCGCTAAGTCATTACTCCAAAGATTAAAGCTGAGCCTTTCAAGGAGGCGTAGAATCCGGTCGCAGTCCTTTGGCTTTAAGTATCCCATGTCCTGAGCGTACAGGCAGTCGAGCGCGATTCCTATAGCGACTGCTTCCCCATGACTTAACCGGTATTCAGATATTTGTTCCAGCTTATGTGCTGCCCAATGGCCAAAATCTAAGGGGCGTGCTGATCCCATTTCAAAAGGATCGCCACAAGTTGCAATGTGTTTTGTGTGCAGTTCTGCGCACCGAAAGATCAGGCGCTGCATCGCGGCCGGTTCAAAATGGTTCAGGGCATCTGCTTTAGATTCTATCTCTTCGAAAAATTCTTGATCTCTTATACAGGCTACCTTAACAGCCTCCACATAGCCATTGCGTTTATCACGCGGTGATAGGGTAGTGAGTAGTTGAAAGTCATTGATCACTGCAAAAGGAGGGGCAAAGGTACCTATAAAATTCTTTTTGCCAAATGCGTTGATACCATTCTTCACGCCAACCCCCGAGTCATTCTGGCTCAATGTAGTGGTAGGGATTCGAACATGCCGAATGCCGCGGTGTGCAGTAGCTGCAGCCAAGCCGACCATGTCCAATAAAGCGCCTCCTCCAACGCAAATGAGATAAGAATGCCGATCAATATGATACCTGTCCAAATGGGAATGTACTTCGCTGACGTGAAAGTATGAATTTTTTGTGCGTTCACCGCCTTCCATCACAAGCGGATCACAGACTAGATCCAGAGTGTCAGCATGGGTCTTAAAATAGGCTTTAATCTGAGCTATGAGGGTGGGTTGTGCTTTTGAAAGTGCTTCATCAATCACGATGAGTGTCTTACGTGCTGCTCTCTGGGCTTCGCCTTTTAGGGTGTCGCGCAGGGAAGAGTTATCAGCATTGAAAACATCTTGCGTAAAAAGCACCTGATGGTGCCAATTGACTGAGATGTTGGTCTCAATTCGTGAAGACATGGAGTTGATAGTGGAGTATTCTCGGTTCAGTTACAAGAACATGAGCAGGCTAGGCTTGTTTTCTTGGTATAAAGTGGGTAAGATAAAGTGGTGAAGTACAGTTCTTTAGTGCCAGCTCTGGTGTTATTATTTCCAATTGCTTGCAGTTTTTCTTCTGGCTCGAAGGGTGTGGAGCTAAGCAATAGTACAGTGCCAGCAACTGATGTACAGAAAGCGTTCAGAAACTTTCAGGATCTTAATTCTACCCGTGCAAATTTAACCGGGGAATTAACCGCTGTAAGGGACCAGTTGTTTGCTCTTCCTAAAGGTGCGCCTTTAACCATGGAGCTGACCCGAAAGTACGCGACTTTGAATTCACAGGTTTCAAAGTTGGCACTGGAAGTAACGAGTGCAGAATTTGAGTGGCGAGCTGAGTTGCAGAAAGCGGAGGAAAAAAGAGAGCAGGAGGAGAAGGCAAAGGAGGAGGCTGATGCAAATAAAATAGTTGCTGAGGAAGGCGTTCTCAAGCTCTACCCCTTTTCTATTAAATCTGACCCAAACACGGGGACCAGCTCAGTAAAGGGCAGGGTGGAAAATAGCGGATCCGTTTCGACAACCGATGTAACAGTGATATTTGAGTTGTTTGATTCCGAAGGTAAATCGGTGGGAACAGCGTCAGATTTTATTGCGAGTATCGAGCCAAATTCCGACTGGGATTTTAATGCGTTAAG
>CEUS01009298.1_pt1 | contig 14826 bp, 8 predicted proteins | sample 427031 | NCBI WGS metagenome assembly CEUS01 (sample SAMEA2622837, study PRJEB7988) | marine metagenome | biome: marine biome (ENVO:00000447); feature: marine epipelagic mixed layer (ENVO:xxxxxxxxx); material: "saline water (ENVO:00002010), including plankton (ENVO:xxxxxxxx)" | depth 140 m | reverse complement strand
AGCACAAACGCAGGTGGCGGAACTCTCTGACGTTACCCCGCGCTGGGACATGCACAACCCAAAGCCCCAGCACGAGCCACCATTGTCGTGAAATTGCCCGCCAGAGATTGTCGATCTGCGCGGCGCGTTATAACGTTCCTGGATGAGTTTCCCCCCTTGAAGGATCCAGGTCATATGAAACGTCCGGTCAGGAATCAACTTATTGCCCTGCTGGCCGCCTCACTGGTATTCAGCACCACAGTTGACGCAGCCGATTCAGGCCAGTTTCGCGGTCCACGAGGAAACTCGAACTGGCCCGTTCTGGAACACCCCCAGGAATGGAACGCAACAACCAATATCGCCTGGAAAACGGAAATTCCTGGCGGCGGCTGGTCTTCACCCGTGATTGCCGGCGATCGTGTTTTCGTGACAACTGCCGTCGGCAACGGCCAACTTCGCCCCAAAAGTTTCGCGCAAGGGGTGGCCTCAATGAGGAGGTTCTTTCGCAATGCCCGCCGTTCAATTGGCGAAATCAGCTACGAAGTCCACTGCCTGCGACTCAGCAATGGCGAACCGATCTGGAAAAAGCAAGTCATCAAGGCCACGCCACCGCACCGAGTCCATCCATCCAACACCTACGCCACCGAGTCTCCTGTCGCTGCCGGCAACCGCATTTTTGCTTACTTCGCGACGATTGGTATCGTCGCCTGTCTTGATCACAATGGAGCCGAACTCTGGCGGAGAGACGTCGGCGCCTACTCGACATCCAGCGGATTCGGAACCGGCAGCGCACTGGCTTACGAAGCGGGTAAGCTCTTCCTGCAATGCGACAACCAGGAAGCGTCTTTTGTGCTGGCCATCGATGCCGAAAATGGTGAGGTACTCTGGCGGGCCGACCGTTCGAGCCGTACCTGCTGGAGCTCGCCGCTGGTCTGGAAAAACCATCTACGAACGGAACTCGTCATCTGCGGCTCAGGCGATGTCATCGGCTATGCGCTCGATTCGGGTCGGGTGCTCTGGCGTCTAAGCGGAGTTGGCGGTTCCTTCAGCGCCTCGCCCGCGTCGGACACCAAACGCATCTACGTCGGCAACAGCGGACCAGGCCGTAGCGGACCGCTGCTGGCCTTGAACGCCGGCGCTGAAGGCACCCTGTCGGCCAACAGCCCCAAGTCCGAACGTGGTATCGCGTGGCTACAGCAGCGTTCCGGTCCCGGGCTGGCTTCACCGGTTTCCGACGGCCAGATGCTCTACGTAACCGGACGCGGTATTCTCACCGCCTACGAGGCAGCAACAGGCAAACGCGTCTATCGAAAACGGCTGCAGGGAACGTCCAACGTGGCAGCTTCACCCTGGATTGCCGGTAACCAGCTATTTATTCTCGGGGAGAGTGGCGGCACGAGCGTCATCCGCACTGGCCGCGACTTTGAATTGTTACGTAGCAACCCGGTGGAAGGCCTCTTCTGGTCCACACCCTCTATTGCGGGTGAGCAGCTGCTTCTGCGCAGCTCCGACTTCGTCTACTGCATCCGTGCCAGGTGACAAACGCGGCTTGATCACCACGCACCTTTCACGAGTATGGCGAGAGCCCACTTGTTGCTTTGTGGCATGTACTTCCACGCATCAGCCCGTGCGCGTGTAGCAGTCGGCCGCCACGTCTGTGCCATTCATCGAGCGACCAGGAAATAGCCAGTCCGGCCCGGCGTGCAGTGAAGCTGTTCCATGCAGACGACACGCGACTGGTCTGCTCACAGCATTCCTCTCGGTCCCTGCTGAGTAACCAGGCACAACGCTGCTCGCAAGTTGCGCAGCAGCTCATGCGCACGTGATGACGGATACACAACATGCCAGCGGGAAACACGCAATTGTCAAATATTTTCACGCAGCCACAATTGCTGTGGCACGCATTTTGCAGAGCATCATTACTGTTCGCGAAGACCGCGGACATGGGCTGAAGAGTGAGTTGAGATCGATGCACCCGAGGACTCGGGATGCTACCGCGATCTCGCTTAAGGCGGGCTTCGGCATGAAGCCGTATTGGCGTCGAGAACTCGACGCGCGCAGCAATTCCCTGCGCAATGACCTTGCCCTCCTTCCTCACTCTCAGACCGCATCCATGGAAATTCGCCACAAGGCCACTGTGCTGTGGGCCGACTTCTTCAAGTTGAAGATGCCCCAGATTCGTGCGTTCCACATGTCATGGTTCGCATTCTTTCTCTGTTTCTTCGCGTGGTTTGGCATCGCACCGTTGATGACCGTCGTTCGTGAAGACCTGAATCTGACACAGTCACAAATCGGCTGGAGCATCATTGCCTCTGTGGCCATTACCGTGCTCGCAAGGCTTTTCATTGGCTGGCTGTGTGATCGTATCGGTCCACGTTTAGCCTATACCTGGCTGCTAATTCTCGGCTCTCTGCCGGTCATGTCCATTGGCCTGGCGACCAATGCCTGGACGTTTATTCTCGCGAGGTTGCTCATCGGCATGATTGGTGCCGCGTTTGTGGTCACGCAATACCACACGTCAATCATGTTTGCACCCAACATCATTGGAACCGCCAACGCGACCAGTGCCGGCTGGGGCAACCTGGGTGGTGGTGTTACGCAATGTGCCATGCCCGTTGTCTTTGCCACGATGGTCGGGGTTTTCGGCCTTGGTACCGCCTGGGGATGGCGTGTTTCCATGCTGCTGGCTGGTCTGGTCTGTCTGCTGACGGGGATCGCCTACTTGTTCATTACACAGGATACGCCCGAGGGAAATTTCAAAGCGTTGCGGGCAGCTGGCAAACTGCCCCCCAGGGCCGAAAACCAACACGACTTCATAGATACGTGCAAGGACTATCGCGTGTGGGCATTGTTCCTGGTCTATGGTTCGTGCTTTGGAATCGAATTGACCATCAACAATGTGCTCGCCTTGTACTTCGCTGACTACTTTGACTACTTCCGGCAAATGGACACGGGAACTGCGTTACGAACGGCTGGGATGGTGGCGGCATTGTTCGGACTCATGAACCTGTTCGCCAGGACATTAGGAGGCGCTTTGGGCGACCGGTTCGGCGCCCACTGGGGCCTGCGGGGACGGGTTATGTTTCTGTTTATGGTGCTGTTCTGTGAGGGCCTGGCCCTGATGTTTTTTTCGCAAATGAATGTACTGCTACTGGCCATTCCGAGCCTGATTCTGTTCAGCCTGTTTGTGCAGATGGCCGAGGGGGCCACGTTTTCGATTGTGCCATTCATCAACAAGAATTCCCTGGGGTCAGTCTCCGGCATCGTCGGTGCTGGGGGCAACGCGGGAGCGGTTGCTGCCGGCTTTCTGTTCCAAGGTACATTACTCTGGCCTACCGCGTTATTGATCCTCGGTGGAACCGTGACCCTCTGCTCATTCTTCGCCTTTGGTGTGACCTTCTCTCCCGAAGCCGAAAAGCAAGCTCGTCAAGAACATGCCCAGGCGCTTTCTCGACAGAAGCAGGCAACCTTGCAGGCTGCTTGATCGCATCCTCAACCTTCTTCGGGCACCAGCACTGCCCTTGCCAGGAAACCGACTGCCAGAATGACCGGCGTTACAGCAAATACCAGAACCGATCCCCTGACCCTCGATTTGCTGGAGGCACTGCTCGAGGAACAGCAGACGCTGCCGGCGGTCGATCGATTTGTCCAGCAGCAAGTGCATGACGGTCGTCACGATGCGGCACAATACTATCGAGATTTGATTCCTGCGGCCGCTCCTGCGGCTGGTCAGCAGTATGCCTTCGAGGTCAACCTGGACGCTTGCTCGGGTTGCAAAGCCTGTGTCACCGCTTGCCATTCCTTGAATGACCTGGAGGAGGAAGAACACTGGCGTCATGTCGGCCAGCTGACGGGTGGCACGACCCACCTGCCCAGCATCCGTCATGTAACGACGGCTTGCCACCACTGTGTTGACCCGGCGTGCCTGGACGGTTGTCCTGTCGAGGCCTACGTAAAAGATCACCACACGGGGATCGTTCATCACCTGGACGACCAGTGCATTGGGTGTCAGTACTGTGTACTCAAGTGTCCGTACGACGTCCCTGTTTACAGTAAATCAAAGGGCATTGTCCGCAAGTGTGACATGTGCCACCAGCGTCTCGAAGTGGGTGAAGCGCCCGGCTGTGTACAGGGCTGCCCGAATCAGGCCATTCGCATTCGACTGGTCGAGCAGGAATCGATACTCGAAGCGAGCGAAACGAGTCAGTTCCTACCTGCGGCCCCGGACCCAGGCTACACATTGCCAGCAACGCGTTACAAGTCTTCGCGCCCGCTGCCTCCTAACGCACTGCCCGCCGACTACTTCTCAGTGCAACGGGCTCACGCCCACCTGCCACTTGTATTCATGCTCGTACTGACTCAAATGTCTGTAGGAGCATTTGTTGTTGAACAAATTGTGTACTCCTACTTCACATGGTTTCAGGAAGAAATTGCTGCGTCCGTGCGTCCTCTGCACCTGACGGCGGCGGCAGCGCTGGGACTGCTGGGACTCATCGCAGCAGTCTTTCACCTGGGACGTCCTCTTTACGCGTACCGGGCGTTGCTAGGCTGGAAAACCTCCTGGTTAAGCCGCGAAATTGTGGCATTTGGGCTCTTCGCGACGGCTTCCTCAATCTACGTCTGCGGCGCGTGTTCGCCCCTCCCGGAACTCGCCTCCTGGAAAAGTGCCCTGGCGTTTCTCGGTTTCGCAGCCTCGGCCACTGGCGTGCTGGGCGTCTTTTGTTCCGTGATGATCTATGTCGACACTCGGCGTCCCTGCTGGCGATTTGCGACAACCGCCGCAAGGTTTGCCTTGACGAGTCTGCTGCTGGGGATTCCTGTCTCGTTGTTGATCATGCTGGTGGGGACCCGTTCCGACGGAATCACCACCAGCCTGCTGATGAGCCAATACGGTCGGCCGTTGTGTCGCGCCATCCTGTTTACAGGCGTCCTCAAGCTGCTGATTGAGGCTAGCGCGTTGCTGCATCTCGGCCGTCGCCAACACACTCCACAAAAACGCGCTGCGTTGTTGCTCACCGGCGAACTCGGCATGCACATGTTTCGCCGTGTCTTCTTCGGCGTTATCGGCGGACTGGTATTACCCGTGACTCTGTTAGCAGAACAGTCGCTGCAGCCCCATGGCTACCACCCATGGTTCGTCGGCACTCTGACAACCCTGATGTTGGCGGTCCTGGTGATCGGTGAACTTCACGAAAGGTACCTCTTTTTTGTCGCTTCTGTTGCGCCCAAGATGCCTGGAACACCAGCGATATGAGCCACACACAACCATCGGATAACCGACTTTCCCAGAAACCCGATACGTTCTGGAAAGCGGCAAACGGGCCTCTTACCCAGCAACGAGCATTGCATCCGGGAAAATTCGGGCTGGGACGCACTCCCGCCGCACGAGAACCTGATGCAACCACCAAAGTGGTGTGTGGCTTCTGTGCGACAGGCTGCAGCTTGAACATCCATCTCCGTAATGGTGAAGCAATCAACCTGACGCCCACAGTGGACTACCCAGTGAACCGCGGAGCTGCCTGCCCCAAGGGTTGGGAGTCGCTCTCGGTGCTGCGTGCATCCGACCGTGGCACCACACCGTTGCTGCGCAACGATCGGGGTAAACGACAGTCCGTCGAATGGCCGCAAGCGATGCGTGAGTTCTGCGATCGATTTCAGCAGATCCAAGCCCGCCACGGCAACGACTCTGTTGCCTTTCTCAGCACGGGACAACTGCCATCCGAAGAAATGGCGTTTCTTGGCGCGCTGTCCAAGTTCGGAATGGGATTAACGCACGGCGATGGAAATACACGGCAGTGTATGGCCACATCCGTGGTCGCCTACAAGCAGTCCTTCGGTTTCGATGCACCACCCTATACCTATCAGGACCTGGAAGATTCTGACGTCATTGTCCTGATCGGATCGAACCTCTGTATCACACATCCAATCATGTGGCAGCGTGTGCTGAAGAATCCGCATCAACCAGAAATCCTGGTGATCGACCCACGTCGGACCGAAACCGCTATGGCCGGCACGCAGCACATCCCGTTGCGACCGAAATCCGACCTCGCGTTACTGTATGGCCTCGCAAACATCTTGATTCAACAGGAGTGGCTGGACCGCGACTATATCCAAGCGCACACCGAGGGATTCGATGCGTTTCGCGATCATGTGGCCGAATTTACACCAGCACGGGTCTCCCAGTTAACGGGACTCCCCGCTGACTCACTGGGCAGCATTGCGCGGACCATCCAGGCGGGAGAGAGAGTATCGTTCTGGTGGACGATGGGTGTCAATCAGAGTTATGAAGGTGTGCGCACCGCCCAGGCCATCATCAACCTGGCATTAATGACCGGCAACATTGGCCGCCCCGGCACCGGAGCGAATTCGATCACCGGCCAGTGCAACGCCATGGGATCACGGTTATTCAGTAACACAACCAACCTGTTAGGGGGACGCGACTTCCGATCCAGCGAAGACCGTCAAGCAGTCGCAGATATTCTGGGATTTGATGTGACTCGCATCCCCGACCAGCCCAGCTGGTCCTATGACCAGATCATCGAAGGCATTTTGCGCGAGAAGATCAAGGGGCTCTGGGTCATTTGCACGAACACGGCACACTCGTGGATCAATCAAAACACATGCCACGAGATCCTCGATCGGCTGGATTTTCTCGTCGTTCAAGACATGTACTCAACGACCGAGACAGCCCAGCGCGCCGATCTCTACCTGCCGGCGGCAGGCTGGGGAGAAAAGGAAGGCACCTTTATCAACTCGGAACGGCGCATCGGCGCGATCAAGAAGGTCACGTGCCCCCCTGGCCAGGCACTATCCGACTTTGCCATTTTCCGCCTCATCGCTGAACACTGGGGCTGCGGAACGCTATTCGCAGATTGGCAGCACCCAGCAGCGGTGTTTGAAAAACTCAAACAGCTCTCCCGCGGACAGCCCTGTGACATCACCGGAATTCGTGACTATGCCATGCTCGAAGCGCACGGTGGGATCCAGTGGCCTTGCTCGGAACATCAAACGACAGGAAATCACAGACACGAAAACGCACAGACACACTTCACGCAACGGCGGCTCTTTGAAGACGGAAACTTCTACCATCCTGACGGGCGTGCTCGCTTTCATTTCGAAGCGCCACGGCAGATGCCCGAACCGCCGACGCCGCGTTACCCCTACCTGCTGCTGACCGGGCGCGGTTCCGCCGCGCAGTGGCACACCCAGACACGGACGTCGAAATCAACGGTGCTGCGACAACTTGCACCGCAACGCATCTATCTGGAAATCAATCCTCTGGATGCCCGCCGTGAAGGTATTCGTCCTGACCAGGACGTGATTGTGGAATCGCAGCGAGGACGTCTGCGTGCCAGAAGCGTCTTGACACCCACGGTCCAGCCGGGCCAGGTATTCCTGCCCATGCACTTCTCCGTCACCAACAAGCTCACACTGGCCCACTTCGACCCCTACTCCAGACAGCCCTCTTACAAAAACTGCGCCGTCCGTGTGCGCAAGGCGGAGCCTGCGGATGATGTTTGAGGAGATAAATGAATGACCGAAACCCACAAAAAGAATCTTGTTGTCATTGGCAACGGCATGGTAGGGCACCGCTTCGTCGAAAAGATGATCGAATTCGACCAACACAAGCAACATCGTATTATCACGTTTTGTGAAGAGCCTCGGGCTGCGTACGATCGCGTGGGACTGACGTCTTTTTTCGCGCATCGTGACGCAGAGCGACTGATGCTGGCGCGCATCGACTGGTACCAGGAACACGGCGTCGAGCTGCATATCGGCGACCGCGCCAACTGCATCGATCGAGAGAGCAAGCAAGTCACCTCCGAAAAAGGCACGGCCGCTTCCTACGACACCGTCGTCCTGGCTACCGGGTCATATCCGTTTATCCCTGAGGTAGAGGGCATTCACAAACGTGGCGTGTTTGTCTATCGGACCATTGCCGACCTGGAGAAGATCATTGAATACGGCAAATCGGCAAGGCGTTGTGCTGTGATCGGTGGAGGCCTATTGGGACTAGAAGCTGCCAAAGCCGCTTTTGACCTGGGACTGGAAACACACGTCGTTGAATTTGCTTCCCGACTCATGCCCAGGCAAGTGGACGAAGCGGGATCCCGCATTCTCATGCAGAAAATCCAAGCCCTTGGAGTTCAGATCCATCTCAACAAGTCCACCCAAGAGGTGCGTGGCCACCAGTCTGTCGAAGAAATGGTGTTTACCGACGGGGAGACACTCCCCGTCGACATGATCATTGTCTCAGCCGGGATCCGTCCACGCGACGAACTGGCAACGGACTGCGGGCTCAGAGTGGGACGACGCGGGGGCGTTGCCGTCAACAACCATCTGCAAACATCTGACGAACAGATTTATGCCATTGGCGAAGTGGCTTTGCACGAAGGCATGCTCTACGGGCTGGTAGCCCCTGGTTACGAAATGGCCGAAATCGTCGCCGCAAATCTCTGTGGCGCGAGACAAATATTCACCGGCACCGACCTTTCCACCCGACTGAAGTTGCTCGGTGTCGATGTCGCCAGTTTCGGCGATTATGACGCCGAAGGCACGCAGCCACTGGTGTTCGAAGATCCGTTTGCTGGCATTTACAAAAAACTGCTATTTGACCGTGCTGGTACTCGCTTGCTGGGAGGCGTGCTGGTGGGTGACGCGTCAGACTACAGTCCCTTGGTGTTGTTAGCCAAAAGCGGTGGCCCACTACCTTGCTCCCCCGCCGAATTAATGGGCGCGGGCAACAGCATGAGTGCGATACCCGGCGACGTAGCTGCGATGAGCGATGAAACCCAGATCTGCTCGTGCAACAATGTCACCAAAGGCGCCCTTTGTACTGCCATCGCCAGCCAGACCGCGCCGTCATTGGACACCATCAAGTCCTGTACCAGGGCCGGCACGGGCTGTGGAGGGTGCTGGCCCCTGGTCACCCAGATCTTTCAGTCCGAAATGGCCAAATCGGGTATCGAGATGACCAACCATCTCTGCGAGCACTTTGCCTATTCCCGGGCCGAACTCTTCGAAATTATCCGGATCAAAGAGATCAAAGACTTTGCAGAGATACTGCGCTCCCACGGCTGCGGAGCGGGCTGCGAAGTCTGCAAACCTGCCGTCAGCTCGATCCTCGCCAGTTTATGGAATGAAAACCTCGCCGCCGAACAGCACCACACCCTGCAAGACACCAACGACCGTTTTTTTGCCAACATCCAGCGAGGCGGACTGTACAGCGTGATCCCCAGAGTGCCGGGTGGAGAAATCACACCCTCCAAACTTGTTACCCTGGGACAGTTGGCAACCAAGTATGGCTTGTACACGAAGATCACTGGTGGCCAGCGAATCGACCTGTTTGGGGCGCAGCTACACCAGTTGCCCGCCATCTGGGAAGAATTGATTGCCGCCGGATTCGAGAGTGGGCATGCCTATGGAAAATCGGTTCGCACGGTGAAAAGCTGTGTCGGCTCCACCTGGTGCCGCTACGGGGTGCAGGACAGTGTCGGTTTCGCAATCCAGGTTGAACAGCGTTACCGCGGCATCCGGGCCCCACACAAAATCAAATTTGCCGTCAGCGGCTGCGTGCGAGAATGTGCCGAAGCGCAATCTAAAGACGTCGGACTGATCGCCACGGACAGCGGATACAATCTCTACGTCTGCGGAAACGGAGGGGCCAAGCCGCGTCACGCGGATTTACTGGCAACCGACCTCGATGAATCAACCGCCTTGCGGTACATCGATCGGTTTCTGATGTACTACATCTACACCGCTGACAAGCTCACTCGCACAGCTACCTGGCTGGAAAGCCTGAACGGTGGAATCACGTATCTCAAAGAGGTCATTCTGAACGACAAGCTGGGAATCTGCTACGACCTGGAACAGCGCATGCAACACCTCGTCGACACGTACACCTGCGAGTGGCAGGAAGTCGTCAACGACCCAGAAAAACGTCGACGTTTCCGTCAGTTCGTCAATACAGACGAAATTGAACCGGCCATCGAATTCATCGATGAACGGGGCCAGAGCCGTCCGGCCAACTGGCCAACGGACAATGACACCTTGATTCCATTGAACCTCTCCGGCATGACGCCTGGCGGCGATCACGATAGGCTGCCCGCCCGCCCAGCCAATACCGGCACGGACGCACCTCCCCAGAAGAACACGGACAGTCGGCCCAACGAAAAGTGGATCAAAGTCGGCCGTGTTACCGATTTCCCTATGGACGGTGGCGCAGCCATCAAGTACGGCAAGGTGCAAATCGCCGTATTCCGTTTCGCGAGCCGTGGTGAATGGTACGCCTGCCAGAACATGTGTCCGCACAAGAACGCCTTCGTGTTGTCACGTGGCATCATCGGGTCCGCCGGCGAGACTCCAAAAGTCGCCTGCCCGCTGCACAAAACACCCTTCTCACTGGAGACCGGGGCGTGTCTCTCGGGCGACAACTTCACCCTGAAAGTCTTTCCTGTTCAAGTCGTCGCCGAAGACGTGTTCGTCGAACTGCCTTCCCAGCAACAGCTCGATGCCCTGCTGGCTACGGACTTGCACCGCATCGGTTCCACAGAGGCTGAAACCAGTTGCGATAGCTGCGGCGCCCACAACAGTGTACGTTTCGCAGAGGCCAGTACCGGCTGAACCGGGTTGCCGACTGGTTCCAACCGAACGCAACAAACCACCTTTGTGGCCAGCCACTGCGTAACGCTATTCCACGGAAGGGGAAAACACGGCGCCCCAGCAATTTCCACATCACCACGGTTGCGCATTATACTCAGGCCTCAATAAACGCTGGCCACACCGTCCTGACCGGGACTGCGCATCGCACGCCGCTCGAACACTGGCTTCCCCTTGAACGAGAACACAACAATGCATGATGAATTGAAAGTCTTGAGCGTCGGTGCCGGCTTCATGGCGACCCTGCACGCCAAAGCTTACGAACAGATCGACGGCGTCCGAAATGTCGGAATCGTTACGCGCAATTACGACAGTTCTGCGAAATTGGCCGAGGCGTTGGATGGCGATGTACCCCGCTTCACCAACTTTGAAGAGGCTCTAGAAGCAACCTCTCCTGATGCAGTTGCGATCAGCACCTACACCGACTCTCATTACCATTATGTCTCTGAATCCCTCAAACGGGGCCTGCATGTGTTCGTCGAAAAGCCACTCGCCGAGACGATCCAGGAATCCCAGGAGTTGTTCGAACTTGCCAACCGGATGCAACGCAAACTGTATGTCGGCTACATCCTCATGACGCATCCGTCCTGGAACAAGTTCACAGAAATTGCCCACGATCTGGGCAAGCCACTTGCCATGCGGATGAACCTCAACCAGCAGGCCAAAGGCGACTTCTATGACACTCTGCACAACATCATGCAGGTCCAGTCGCCCATCGTCGATTGCGGCGTCCACTATGTGGACATCATGTACCAAATGGCCCAGTGTCGTCCGGTGCGAGTCCATGCGATAGGATGCCGCAACTGGGACCTGGTGCCGGAGCATATCTCGAACTACGGCCAGCTCCAGGTCGAATTTGAAGACGGGTCGGTCGGCTGGTACGAAGCAGGATGGGGCCCCATGATGAGCGAGACCGCCTACTTCATCAAAGATGTCGTGGGACCCGCAGGCGCTGCCAGTATCGTACCAGCCAAAGGGCGTTCCGATGACAAGGACCACCATGTCGAAGCGAATACGATCATTCTCCACCACGCGGAACAAAAGGACAAAGAGTTCGTTCACGAAGACGAGGTCATCCAGATCGACGAACCGGACCATGACGGACTGGCACTGCGGGAACAACAAGCTTTTATCGATTGCATTCGAAACGACCTGGACATGGCTTCGCACCAAGACCGCGTCATCACCAGCCTGCAAATCGTTTTCGCCGCGGATCAATCCCAGCAGAGCAAGCAGGTCGTCGAACTATAGATGAGGTTGGTCCCAATCGTTTAAACGCTAGTCGAACGATTGCTACGATCTGGACACCTCGTGCCCCTGACTGGTTACCGCTACCCAATACGCATGTGGGGAACACAACGCTGCCAGTTCGACGGCGGATTCTAGGGTAGATCGCCCACAACCTTGTTCGTATGGTCACACTCGGCTGGAAATTGGAGAACCCGCAACATGCTGACACTTTCAACACCGCATCGTGGGCCCTCCCGCCGAGACGCGTTACGCATCGGTGCCTTGTCATTCACCGGACTGTCGCTGGCAGACGTGTCCCGTCTCCAGGCCGCATCCCAATCTGGCATCCGGCAAAAGTCGGTCATCATGATTTATCTTAATGGTGGCCCACCACATCTGGACACCTATGATATGAAACCGGATCTTCCCGCCGAGTATCGTGGGGAGTTCCAGCCGATCGACACCAACGTCCCGGGCATGCAGATCTGCGAGCTGATGCCGCAACAGGCCAGAATCGCTGACAAATTCGCGGTCATTCGCGGTGTCGAATTCGTCCATCTGCATTCAGCACACGAGTTTTACAGTGGCTATGGCTGGCAAGAGTCGCCTAAAGTCGTCCGGCCGCGCAGCAAACAGCGTCCTGCACTGGGATCTGTTCTCAGCCGTCTGCGTGGGAGTCATTCTGTCCCGCCCTACGTCAGCTTGCGGAATCAAGAGCAGTGGGAACGTGCTTACTACCTGGGCCATGAATACGAACCATTCCGGGTGGGTGATTATGTCCGGCGCGAGGCCATACAAAACATGCGATTGGATGCCGGCATCGCACCTCAACGTCTGTCACAACGTGCTGAGTTGCGGCAACAATTTGATGCGATCCGCGAACGGGTTGAAACAACCATCGACTCGCGAGCACTCGACTCGTTCCAGGAACGCGCCTTAGAGATCGTCACTTCCGGTCGCGTCCGGGATGCATTCGAGGTGGAAAAAGAACCGGCGGAAATACGCGAACGCTACGGACTCGAACCCTTTGATGTGCGCACACAGGTCTGCAATCAGGTCACTTTTCATCAGCGCGAGCACCCGGGCCGTTCACTCTTGCAAGCTCGCCGGTTGATTGAAGCAGGCGTGTCGGTGGTTACCTTTTGCATGCACGATTGGGATACGCATCGCTACAACTTCCAAACAATGCGTCAATTGTTGCCACCGCTGGACCAGGCGGTCAGCACCTTAATTCTGGATCTGGAAGAACGCGGCCTGCTTGAGGATACCATTGTCATGCTAGGCGGAGAATTCGGGCGTACGCCGCGGATTGGTGACATCACGCCCGACGGTCGCGGGCACTGGCCGGCTGCGGGTTGCATTTGGATGGCAGGCGGCGGTATCAACACGGGCCGCATCATCGGCGATACCGATAGCCGAGGGGAACGGAGCACCGGAAAACCTATTCGGATGGAGCGCGTCATGGCGACGCTCTACCGTGCACTGGGAATCGACCCGGGGCTCACTTTCCCTGACTTCAACGGCCGTCCCCAGTACATTATCGAAGATCGCGAGCCGATCGAAGGCTTGCTGTAATCTCGACGTCCAGCTGACGCCGCAAGAGACTCCCCAGCACCACAGGGAACACGAGTCACCGCGGAGAACCGTTCCCTGGCCGCGTCTACGGTGCCACAACGGTTCCCTGTTTGACCACCAGCACCGGCGTCCAAAGTACCCCGGCTCGAAACCCGGCAGCAGCGTTACCGATCGGCCGACTGCTTGAAGCCTGTAGCACCGTCAGATCCGCAGTCGCATCAGCGCGTAGCACACCAACGTCAACACGTTGCAAGAGCGACGCCGGCCGGCTGGTGGCGGCAGCGAAGACTTCCAGCTCGGACATGCCGGCGGCTTGGAGTTCGGACATCACACGGGGCAGATCATGCCGCGTCACCTGGTCCAGATGGAATCGTTGCAGGTCGGTCGAGATCGTATCAGGCGGGAACCCGTCCTCGATGGCCGCCTGGGCGACCTCGAAGCAAAAGGCACTTGTACCATGTCCAATGTCGAACACGATGCCACGATGGCGGGCCTCACGTATGCAATCCAGTACTTTGCCGCTCTCGATGATGCAGTGTGGCTGGCTCCGAAAGCAGTAGGTAACAATGTCCCCAGGGCGCAACAATGCGAGCTGCTGGGCGAGTGGCCAATCTTCAGGACGGCGCATCCCGAACAAGATTGGCAATCCAGCCTGTTCGGCAACCTGAATACCGCGGCGCAGCACTTCACGTGGGTCGGTCTGGCCACAGGCGCGATCGCTCACGTTGACAGCCACCGCAGGAATCCACTCCCGATGTCGGTCGACCGCGGCCACACAGGCGTCCACGTCAACGTCTTCCAGATTCTCAAAGCAACCGTGCGATGCGGACTCGCCGATCCGCGACAGGTTAATGGCCAGCAAGACCCTGGTTCGGGAAGGGACGATCGTTTCCTCGATGTACTGCTGGATGTTAGACGCCCCGGCGTCTCCCTGAGATAGGACAGTCGTCGTGCCGTCAGAAAGCATCCGGTCATCCGGTGGGACACCGAATACGGAACCTGAATTCGCCGGATGGGCGTGCATGTCGATCAGACCGGGCAGCAGAATCCCGTCCGGATAGTCGTAGATACGGTCCGCGGTGACGGGTGCCGTATTGGTAATGTCAGCTTGTTTGACTGCGACGATGTGTCCGGCGCGGACGGTGACGTATCCAGGGCTATCGATCCCGGAACTGGGGCAAACGACGCGTCCGGCACGGATTATTAAGTCGAAATGCGGGTCGGGTGGATCCACAATCTGGGCTCGAAGAAGTCAGCGATCGACAAGGGACCGTAGGAAACTCCAAGCGAGGTACGTCGCTGGGAATCTCCAGAAGTATCACTTTGGCGGCATCCGTGCCAGTAGCCTGGGGGAAGGTTGTTGAAATCGGGGTGAAGTGGCTT
>CEUS01042127.1_pt1 | contig 14848 bp, 15 predicted proteins | sample 427031 | NCBI WGS metagenome assembly CEUS01 (sample SAMEA2622837, study PRJEB7988) | marine metagenome | biome: marine biome (ENVO:00000447); feature: marine epipelagic mixed layer (ENVO:xxxxxxxxx); material: "saline water (ENVO:00002010), including plankton (ENVO:xxxxxxxx)" | depth 140 m | reverse complement strand
TGAATTGTAATACCTGCTGTAGTGTGTCTAGAAAATACGGTAACAGTACCATTCTGAATTCCCGATTCCTCAACAGCTTCCACGACTTCCTGAGTAATATTCACGAACTCAGGCATAGTATTAGTTTCAATCAATAAAGTAGAAACATGCGTCTTAAATGTTTCAATCGACAATTCCATCTAATCCATCCTCCCGCAGATACATCTGCACAATGTTGTGTAAAACCGATAAAATTATACCTTAATTGAATAAAAAATGGATTAGATAAATTTCACAATGGTGAAAAATGAAAGTGTTTAGTTCTCCCTAACTAACAAAAAGTTGAATATGTCTACCAAGTCTTTATGAGGCTTGGTTACCAAATTCACAGATGAAAGTAACTTAACAGCATCATCCCTGCAACTTTGGGCGAAATCCTGTGCATATGATCTAGTATCTACTTTATCCATTATTTCAAGAACACTCTGCACATCATTGTCATCGATATTATCCTTTTGATATATATGAAGTAACTCCCTTTTATCTGAACCACCAATTTTTGAAATAGTGTAGACAACAGGAAAAGTGTTCTTCCTTCTACGAATATCTGATCCAACAGGCTTCCCTGTTAAAGTTTCCTGTCCCCAAATACCAAGAATATCATCGCGTACTTGAAATAAGTAACCTACAGCACTCCCACATTTACGGAATGTATCTGCCACAGAATCATCTTCAGATCCAAGTAAAGCACCTATATTCATAGAACTGCGTATCAATGCACCAGTCTTCCTAGAAACCATATCTAGATAATTCGATATCCCCACATCTGTACGTCGTTCATAATCAAGGTCCAGGTACTGTCCTTCTATCATTTCTAAATACGCTTCAGTAAGCAAACCATTTATTCTGTTTGAAATGATGGAATTCAACCCTTTATCTTTCACATCGGTAAGCGATCTGTCTGCTATAATTTTCAGCACATCTCCTGCAACTAGAGCTTTGGAATTACCCCAAACAGCCCATACGGTCCTACGATGGTGACGAATTTTATCCTTGTCCTGAATGTCATCGTGGATAAGCGAAAAATTGTGGATCAATTCAAGAGCCACCGCTGCTGGTAAAGCAGACTGTATAGTACCTCCACTTGCAACGCTGGATAGTAAACATAGAGTCGGCCTTAAAGCTTTACCTTTACTCTTGGATACGGGTCTGCCATCTTCGTCTATCCAACCCATGGCATACTCTAATAACTTATAAACGCTGTTTCCACAATTCGGGACACTTAATCGCAAAGAATCGTCTAGCAATTCCCTGTATCTCAAGAGAGAATGTGGGATTGGAACTTTATCACTACGGTTTTTTTTATACGAAGAATTCAATTACGGATATACCTATGACTACACGGAGGAAATTCACTGGTATCAGCACATATATCTGAAGAGTGCCTAAATAACCTCGTAATTGGTGCTAGTATCGTACATTCCAATACGTCAATCAAGACTAATTGAAGTATTGGAATGTATTTACTCAGATAATCCAAGTTCGGTTTAAAAGCCAATGTGTAATCTAACCAATTAACAACCATAATCATAGTTTGCGAATTTTTTCACTTTATGCTATATTCCGCCAAGCTTGTTATATCTAAAAATACCTGTCTCAGAAGGAAACGTTGAAATTGTTTCGACACCTGATGAATAGGGACTTGAGGCTAGGCTAATTGCTAGACGATTACTTCAGGCAGTATGGCTTGATTGCTATTTTTACCGCCTTCGCTGTAGCCGTTCCTACCGGCATGATGGTGGTTTCTTACGTACTATCAGTGATAGGGATTCGGCCTAATAAGCCTAGTGCGATAAAGCAAAGCATCTACGAATGTGGATTTGGAACTCTTAGTGGCACCTGGAATCGGTTTAATTTCCGCTTTTATACATTCGCTCTAATTTTTGTGATTTTTGATGTAGAAGTGATTTTTTTGTTCCCTTGGGCAGCAAGCTTTGGTGTACTGTCTAAGGAATTTGGCGCTTTTATATTTTTCGAAATGGTGATTTTCATAGGAATCCTCTTACTAGGATGGTTATACGCGTGGCGGAAGGGAGCGCTAGAATGGAACTAGAAAAGCCTGGAACAATTCCTCTACATGCAACTACATGGAGCCTAGACCAATCCGAGGGTGAATACGTTAACAGTCTAAAAGCAAACCGCACTGAACCAATGTCAGAGCCATTTATAGAAGTCCCAGATGATCTCAAGAATAATCTGGCTATCACATCGATAGATGCCTTAGTAAACTGGGGCAGGAAATCAGCCATATGGCCATTGTCTTTTGGATTAGCATGTTGCGCATTTGAAATGATGGCAAGTGCAATGTCTAGATTCGATTTGGCAAGATTTGGGGCTGAAGTATTTAGAGCATCCCCCAGACAAGCAGACCTGATGATTGTTGCCGGAACCGTTACATGGAAAATGGCACCAGCAATCGAGCGAGTATACGAGCAGATGGCTGAACCCAGATGGGTAATATCGATGGGTGTCTGTGCAACAAGTGGGGGGCCATATTTCGAATCCTACAGTGTAGTTCCTGGAGTAAACCATATAATACCTGTAGACGTTTATGTCCCTGGTTGTCCCCCAAGACCTGATGCACTCCTTTACGGGATTATGCAGCTTCAAGAAAAAATCAAACGGTACTCCATGAAAGGAAAATTGTTTAACTTATAATGACCAGGGCTTTGACAGGTGGCGAACTGGCTGTACAGATTAATGATAACTTCCCTAATACGGTAGATGAATACACCGACATAAGTTGTTATATACAATCGAATGACTTACCTAAAGTAGCTAGGTTCCTCAAGGAAACCCCGAACCTGAATTTTGCTTTCCTGAGGTCCGTAAGTGCAGTTGATTACATAGATCACTTTGAAATCATCTATCACTTACTGTCCATGCGTCTTAACTTAAGCGCTGTTGTAAAAACGAAATGCCCTGGTCGAGAAGACCCCTGCGTTCCAAGCGTCGTAGATGTGTGGAGAGGAGCAAACCTTCAAGAAAGAGAAATTTGGGACTTAATGGGAATACGGTTTGACGGACATCCAAACATGAAAAGAATTATGCTGTGGGAAGGATTCCAAGGACATCCTCTTAGAAAAGATTTCCTGAGGTAATTTATAGCTTAAGAATAATGCCTATACGTACAGAGCCAGTAACTATAAACCTAGGACCGCAACATCCAAGTACTCATGGGGTATTTAGGCTTCGAGTTACATTTGATGGCGAAGAGGTTATAGATTTGGAACCGGTGTTTGGTTATCTTCACAGAGGTACAGAAAAACTCGCTGAGGAGCGGACATACACTCAAATTGTGACTCTGACTGACAGACTCGATTATGAATCGGCAATGAGTAATAATCTGGGTTATGTAACAGCTTTGGAAAAGCTAGGCGGGATCGAAGTCCCTGAGCGAGCAATGTACCTGAGGGTAATATCCGTAGAGTTGCAGAGAATAGCTTCTCATCTAGTTTTTACGGGGTTTTTCCTGCAAGAACTAGGAACATTTGTAACTATGTTAATGTACTGTTTTAGAGAAAGAGAACGTATTTTAGACTTGTTCGAAATGCTTTGTGGGGCTCGAATAACAGTAAGTTACATGAGACCAGGAGGACTTACCCAAGACGCACCATCAGATTTCTGGCCAGCCCTGAATGATTTTCTTGAAGATATGCCCGGATATATAGATGAACTTGAAGAACTTATAACTCGTAACGAAATAGTTTTGTCTAGAACGAGAGACGTAGGCGTATTGGATCCTGAAGTTGCTATCGATGCATCAATATCTGGACCAATACTACGGGCTAGCGGAGTACAATGGGATCTCAGAAAAGCAGATCCATACGAAATCTATTCAGAGATGGATTTCGAAATACCTATTGGAGCAACAGGGGATTGTTTTGACAGATATATAGTTAGGCTGCAAGAGATGCGGGAAAGCGTCAAAATAATAAAACAATGCGTAGATAAAATACCAGATGGGACAGTTAAAACTGATGGTGCTTTTTTTATGAGACCGCCAGAAGGCGATGCTTACGGATGCGTAGAAGCTCCAAGAGGAGAACTAGGATTCTACATAGTCAGTGATGGGGGAATTTCGCCTTATAGGTGTAAGATACGTTCGCCCTCTTTTATTAATACCACCATGCTTAGAGACATGATTGTAGGTGGGAAAATGTCAGACTTAATTGTAATATTCGGAAGCCTAGCAGTTAACATGGGAGAGGTGGATAGGTAATGGAATTGGGATTCCGAAATATTCATGCCTTTGTCTCTGGAATTCTACCTGATGGTCTAGAATGGATCGCGTTCTCTATATCAGGTATATTTCTAGCTCTGGTTGTAATAAATGCACTCGTTGGAGTAGCTGCTCTATACACTTGGTTTGAACGCAGGGTACTAGGTAGATTTCAATCTCGCCTTGGCCCAAATCGCTGGGGTCCATTCGGGCTCCTTCAACCACTTGCAGATATTATAAAGCTGATAACAAAAGAAGATATTTCTCCCAATTCAGCTGATCGTATTGTCTCTACGTTAGCGCCTATAGCATTACTGGTCCCAGCATTTCTGGTTTTTGCCATCATCCCATTCGGTACCAACAGTTTTCTTGGTGATCTCAATGTGGGTGTCCTTTTCATAATGGGAGTGACCGGCATGAATACCTTTGGGATATTTATGGGTGGCTGGGGCTCCCGGAACAAGTACGCCATGCTTGGCGCCATGCGTGGAGTAGCTATGCTTGTGAGCTATGAAGTGCCCATGGCGTTAGCCCTAGCGGGGGCAGTACTCTTGGCAGGATCATTATCCTTGTCAGGCATTGTAGCGAGTCAAACACTGCCGTTCCTAATCGTACAACCACTAGGTTTCCTAGTATTCATAATAGCCGCATCAGCAGAGATGAGCAGAGCACCATTCGATATGATAGAAGCTGAATCTGAACTAACTGGAGGCTATCATACAGAGTTCAGTGGAATTAAGTTCGCGATATTTCAGCTAGCAGAATTTATGGCCCCACTAGTTACTGCTGCTATATTAACGGTGGTTTTCTTAGGAGGCAGCAGAGGACCTGATTTAATACCAGGGCAAGTGTGGTTCATACTAAAAGCACTTGCTGCGACATTTTTATTGCTATGGATTCGTGCAACTTGGCCACGACTCAGGGTAGACCAAATTATGGGATTCGCATGGAAAGGTTTATTTCCACTTGCTTTACTTAATATCTTCCTGATAGCAGCAGAGATTCAATTTTTTCAAAGTGGAGGGATCGAACCTATCGGAGTATCTACACTCCTAATCATGTCGGGAATCAATTGGCTTGTGACTGGTATAGCTATCTATATATTAGCTAATGTACTTGGCCAACCATCATTACAACCAAAGAAACCGGTACCATCACCTCTTGCCAACATGTACGCGGAGGCCGAATAAGCATGTATGGAACAGGAATAATCAGGGGACTCAGAATTACCTTAAAAAATTTATTGCTTCCAAGCAGAATGTTCACGTTACACCAATATCCAGACAGGAAGGTCGGAATTTTGTGGCTCGCACAAAACGCTGACATTAACCCATTAAAGTATGTACTTGCTAATCCTGGAAAGTCTATCCGTGCAATTATAGGGCTGGAAACCGTAGAAGACAGGCAACCAAAACACCCCCGTTTCAGAGGGGAAGAATTTACATGGTATGAACAACGCTGCACCGGATGTGCTAGCTGCGCTAAATACTGTCCCCTGGGCATAATTCGCATAGTAACCGAACCAAGTGGAAACGCTATGCCTGAAGGAGAAAAATACGGTATAGAAGTATTTGATATAGATATTGGTAGATGTATGTTCTGTGGTCTTTGCGTAGAAGCATGTCCATACGATGCGTTGCACCTCGGCAGTGGGTTTGAGGAAGGAACCTACAAGCGAGAAGAACTAGTGATAGATATTGACCGACTTCGCAAGTCACGTAAAAAGCCAAGTACTTGGTTCAGACCACAATTAGAAGAAAAATCTTATGACCCTGGAATTGGAAGAGATGTAGACTGGACAGAAGCAGGGAGACATGAAAGCCCCTCATCAGATGATCAAGCTGCAAAGTGGGCGAAAAGATGAGTTTAAGCTCAACGATTGAATCATCTGTTATCACAAACATAGCATTTTGGGTAGTATCAATTTCAGTCATAGTGTCCTCATTCGCAGTGGTACAAATTCGAGATCTTTTCCGCGCGGCATTATTCTTGGTTTTAGCATTTATCGGTATCGCTGGTATGTTTATTCTACTAAGGGCTGAGTTTTTAGCAGTAGTTCAAATTCTGATATATGTTGGAGCAATCTCTGTACTCATAATATTTGCGATTTTGATGACAAGGGATGTGTCAGACGGTAATCCTCCCAACCGACTAAAAATTCCTGCTTCAATAGTTGGGTTAATTTTCTTTCTGGTGTTTACGTTTGTTATGGTACAAGTAGACTGGAATATCCAACCTCATCCAGATCCGCTGCCAGATACGTATCAAGAGGATTCCGTAGAAGTTTACACTAAATTTTCTTACTTCCATGTTTGCTTTTGGTTCTTTTGTGATCCTAAACACTCAGACTCAGAATCTCCAGCGGATCGTGAAGTACAAGATGATACATCATATGTGTTAGATGAAAAACTTGATTCTGATCGAGACCAATCTGGGTTAGACAAGATATTTACAGATACCATCCCCTCCATAGCTGAATTATTACTACGTGATTTCGTACTAGCGTTCGAATTAGTCTCTATATTACTTCTCGCAGCTATGATAGGAGCTTTGACTCTAATAAGAGAAAAATAGGAATCTTACGACAATATGAATCTTGAAAATTTTCTTATAGTTAGTGCGGCTATTTTCGCCATTGGGTTGTATGGGACAATTTCAAAAAGAAATGTTATAACTGTTCTAATGAGTATAGAACTTATGTTAAATGCGGTAAACATTGCTGCTGTAGCATTTTCTAGATACTTGGATCCCTCACTAATTAGCCAGGGCACTGATGTAACTCGTTCGGCATTAACTGGTCAAATTTTTTCACTATTCATCGTAACTGTAGCTGCTGCAGAAATAGCTCTTGGTGTAGCTATAATAATCACAGTTTATCGTAGTCGAGAAACCGTATTCATAACAGACGTCAATCAAATGAGGCACTGAGGGAATTAAATGTGGATAGATTACCGAGAGGCCCCTAATCTTATGATGGCGGAAATGTGGAAAGATGTGCTAGAAGGTGATGGCCTTCCCACAAAGATAATACCTAAAGGAGATATATTGTCTTGGGGTGAAAGAGTAGTATTCAAAATAATGGTACCAAAAGGTCGAGAACACGTAGCTGATGAAATCCTTCGAAAAATATGAAACCAAATCCACATAAAAATTATGGAGTATGTGCGTGATACCTGAAAACGTAGTGTGGCTTATACTATTATCGCCCTTCCTATCGTTCGCCGTTATATCTATAGTAATACGTCCATTCTTTAATCAATTCCGTAATGTATCCAGTCATTTGACGATTGCGTCTATAAGTATCTCACTATTCTTATCAATTTGGTTTCTTATAAGCGTAATAAATAACGATGTGAGCATAGATAGCTACCAATCACAAAGTTGGATCTCGTTAGGTATTCTGGAAATTAGTATCGGGATTATATCGGATTCACTAACTGCCATTATGCTAATTGTAGTCACGAGTGTTAGTTTGATGGTCCAAATTTATTCAACATCCTACATGGAGAACGACTCAGGCTATTCGCGTTATTTTGCATACATGTCACTCTTCACTGCTTCAATGATAGGTCTCATTATGGCAAGCAATGTTGTTCAGCTTTACGCCTTCTGGGAACTCGTTGGACTCAGTTCTTACCTGCTAATTGGATTTTGGTACCATAAACCTTCTGCTGCAGCGGCCGCCAAAAAGGCTTTCATAATTACCCGATTTGGCGACTTTGGGTTGCTTTTAGCAATACTCTACCTATTTTCAAACGGAGAGACTTTCGCAGCTAACGGTCTAAATTCGTTAGACATAAGCGATATTAACCTTGCTGCTAAAACTGGAATTTTAGCTAGTGGAGTGGTGACCTGGGTAGCGATAGGCATTTTTGCTGGCGCTATCGGGAAATCTGGACAATTCCCATTACATACCTGGCTACCAGATGCTATGGAAGGACCAACCCCTGTCAGTGCATTAATCCATGCCGCCACTATGGTCGCTGCTGGAGTATTTTTAGTAGCTAGATTCTTTGATCTTTTTCATTCTTCGGAAGCAGCAATGACAACAGTTGCTGTAACAGGTGTTTTTACAGCCTTATTTGCGGCATCCATGGGACTAGTAATGACCGACATAAAGAGAGTTTTGGCTTATTCGACCATAAGTCAATTAGGATACATGATGTTGGCTCTAGGAATAGGTGCCTATGGACCAGCAATATTTCATCTTTTCACTCACGCATTTTTCAAGGCATTACTGTTCTTAGGATCAGGAAGCGTCAACCATGCTACAGGAACGTTTGACATGAGGTACATGGGAGGACTACGTAAATCTATGCCATGGACATACTCGACATTCCTAATCGGAGCACTAAGTCTTTCTGGAATTTTCCCTCTAGCTGGATTCTGGAGCAAGGACGAAATATTAACACATGCCTGGTCTAGCAGCATGAACATATCTACTATAGTTTACATATTTGCATTGTTGGCTGTATTTATGACAGCCTTCTATATGTTTAGAGTTATATTTATGACATTTGAAGGGGATTTTAAAGGAGGTGCGCAATCAGACCCATCTCTAAATCTGATTAATCCTGATGTTCATCTACAAGAATCCCCAAAAGCAATGGTGGTACCTCTTCTAGTTTTAGGATTAATGTCAATTATTGGTGGATTCTTGGTAAATCCACCTGTCAACCTAGTAGTGATTCCAGAACACTGGCTCTCACATTTCCTACATGCTGATTCAATAAAATTCAATTTTGTTGTAGCTATTTTATCCAGTTTAATAGCTGGTGCAGGTATACTTTTAGCTTATCTGATTTATGGGCAACCTAAACTAATCTCACATAGTGTGTATAGGATTACGAATCCTATACACAGGGTACTTATCAATAAATATTTCCTGGATGAATTTTATGAGTCATTCATCACAACTCGAGTTATATACAACTCGATAGCTAAATCAATAGATTGGGCGGATCGATTGGTTATAGATGGAATAGTTCGCCAAATTGGATTAGTTAGCCGAAACCTCGGAAAAATAATTGCTCCTATACAAACAGGGCAGTCTCAAGGTTATGGTTTAATTCTATCTCTGGGTACGATATTAATTATAGTTATATATATCCTGTTCAAATAATAGGGAGTTCGTTTGGAAAACTTTTCTGGCATATTGACTATTACAGTATTCCTACCTCTGGTAGGAGCCATAATAATCGCTTTAGCTATTAATGGTGCGAAATCCATAAGATACTTTGCTGTGTTAATTGGAGTAATTGAACTAGTCCTTACATCCGTAATATTTTTCGGATACGAAAAAGGAGGTGCTCAATACCAATTTGTGGATAAAACTTCCGAATGGATTCCATTTGATTCTTTAAATGTGAATTATTTCTTAGCTGTTGATGGCCTTAGTGCACCTCTCGTATTACTATCTGGACTACTTGGTATTTCTGCGATATTTGCTTCATTAGGAATAAAACAAAGAGTTAAAGAATATTTTGTTTGGCTATTGGTACTACAAACTGCAGTCGTTGGTGTATTTACTGCATTAGACTTCATCCTTTTCTTTCTGCTCTGGGAACTAGAACTCATACCAATGTTCTTTCTGATATCTATATGGGGAAGTGGACGTAAGGAATACTCAGCCATGAAATTCCTTATATTTACATTCCTAGCTAGTGCCTTCATGTTAATAGGAATATTAGCTCTTTATTTTTCCACCGGAATACACACTTTTGATATGACAGAATTGCCTTCCAAAATTCAAACTGCGACTCTGATTATCCCGTCAGGGCTCATATTCACTTTGCTTTTTGTAGGGTTTGCCGTCAAATTACCTGTATGGCCCTTTCATACATGGCTCCCTGATGCGCATACAGATGCACCAACAGCTGTCAGCGTTATGCTAGCCGGTGTGCTATTAAAAATGGGAGGATATGGCATGCTTAGGGTATCAGTAAGCATGTTCCCAAACGTTATCACTGAAGTAGCATGGATACTTATTACCCTAGGAGTTATAAATGTGCTTTATGGTGCTATCGTCACATTACGCCAGACGGATCTTAAGAGACTGATAGCCTTTAGTAGCATAAGTCACATGGGGTATGTACTTGTAGGGATATCATCTGTAGCTGGTGCAGCAGGAAACGCCACCGTAGGGCTAACTGGTGCTGCGATGCAAATGTTTACTCATGGAACAATTACTGGTCTGATGTTTTTGTTAGTAGGTCTAGTGTATGAGAAAGCTCATACAAGACATATTCCAGATCTTGGAGGTCTCGCAACTAGAATGCCAATTCTAGCATCGGGATTTATCCTAGCAGGCCTTGCATCCTTAGGACTACCTGGCACAAGTGGATTTGTGTCTGAAGTATTGGTGTTTCTTGGAACATTCCCCGTCTGGAACATAGGCACCTTATTGAGTGCATTTGGTATAGTGATAACTGCGGGATATATCCTCTGGATGATACAACGAACATTTTTTGGGCCGTCTATCGAGAGATTCAATAATGTTAGGGATGCATCTACTTTAGAAGCCGTACCTCTAGCTATATTAGCTATTAGTGTACTTGTTATAGGATTGTTCCCTTCAATTATAAGTGACGTATTTCAACTAGGGATATCCCCTATAATACAGGGGATATCAGATAACGCTGCGTCAGTAGAACTAGGTTCAAATCAAAATAATCTGCTGGCATTCATATTTAATTAGCAAGTCAAGGTTAATAAATGACATTTCATGATATATATATCCTTTCGCCGGAACTGAGCGTAATAGTTCTAAGTTTCATCATTTTAGCTATTAACTTCATTACCAAAAAGGATACGATAGCACAATCAATTTCATCTATAGGCCTTGTGATCCCAATCATATTAAGTGTCATACTATGGATGGATATGGAAAATGGAATTGTACAAAATCAAGGGATCTTAAAAGACTCCCTAAAAGTCGACGGATTTAGTATTTTTCTAAAATTTATTCTTCTAGGGGCAGCTGAAACTGTAATACTGCTTTCTACGGACTACTCGAAGAAATTCCAAAATTTTCAGACTGAATTTATAGTATTAATCCTATTATCAACGTCTGGAATGATGTTAATGGCGTCAACAGTAGAACTGATTACGATATACATTGCTTTGGAACTTTCTGCACTTCCGATTGCAGCATTAGCGACTTTCCTGCGCAGTAATAAATCATCAGAGGCTGGCCTGAAATTCCTCGTTCTGAGTGGGGTCAGTTCAGCAATACTTCTGTACGGTATGGTATTGGTTTATGGATTTACTGGTACAACGGTTTTATCTGAAATAGCATCGGCTATAAATCAGGGCGGGTTATTAGGAACGCAACCATTTGGAAACTATGCTCTACTCTTGGGTATTACCCTTATAATCGCCGGATTTGGATTTAAGATAACAGTGGTGCCATTCCACATGTGGGCCCCTGACGTATACGAAGGTTCTCCAACACCTATAACTGCATTTCTATCAGTCGCTAGTAAGGCGGCTGGTTTCGCAATAGTCCTACGAGTTTTCCACGAAGCATTCCAGCATGATGTCCTAAGAGTAGAGTGGACTATGATATTTGCAATATTAGCAGCCTTATCCATGACAATCGGAAACCTACTTGCTATCTCGCAATCAAACATTAAGCGGATGCTAGCTTATAGTGCAGTAGCCCATGCTGGTTATTTATTAGTTGGTTTAGCTTCTTTATCCACAAATACAATCACACAAGGTCCTCATCAAGGCATTAGTGGAATATTGTTCTACTTGGGTGGTTATGGACTGACAAATCTCGCTGCATTTGGATCAGTGATAATAATATCAAACTCAGTCGGTGACAACAAAATATCTAGTTTTGCTGGTATTGGAAGAAAATTCCCACTTACGGGTGGAGTGCTCGCATTGGCCCTGGTATCTTTGATAGGAATACCTCCAACCGTTGGATTCATGGTAAAACTCTATATCTTTGGAGCTGCAGTGGATTCAGGTCTTGCTTGGTTAGCCGTGATCGGAGTGCTTAATAGTGTTCTATCCGCATACTACTATCTACGAGTCATAAAAGTGATGTATTTATCATCCAGTGACACAGAGGAACCTATAACGGCATCTATCCGCACTCGTTTAGCCATAACAGTCAGCACTTTCATGGTAATGTTATTCGGCATATATCCAACACCATTAATAAAAATTGCTCAATCAGCTGCTGCTACCTTATCTTAAACAACTAAGTGCACCCTCGTTGACACCTACAATAACCCAATGTTAGACTCCTTGCCGTCATGACCTATAAGAATTCGATAGGCTTCGTATATAATTCTACCCTTCCTGATGCTATCCAACTTGCAAACACCCTAATGGATAGTGCTAGGCGGTACTATACTTGCTGGATATCTCCCGTAGAAACTCTCAACGCAAATTCGGAACACATTGAATCTGCTTCAATCATCGTCACTATCGGTGGAGATGGAACGATTTTACGCGTGGCTAGAATTGCATCGCCCAACAACATAGCTATTCTGGGAATCAACATGGGACGGATCGGCTTCATGACAGAATTAAGCGTCCCAGAAGCTCAAGACAGATTGTTATCTTATCTAGATGGGAGTCCCAGGATCGAAAAGAGAATGATGCTACAAGCTACATTCAAAAAGCAACAAGAAGCACAATCAACAACTATGCATGCTCTAAATGATGTAGTAATAAACAGAGCATCTACATCAAAACTGCTTGATATAAATACGCAAATTAATGACACACATGTCGCCACTTACAGAGCTGACGGAATTATTATTTCAACTGGCACTGGAAGTACTAGTTACGCATTAGCAGCGGGAGGACCAGTTATTTACCCAGAATCAAACACGATATTAGTTCAACCCCTAGCAGCACACATAAGCTTCAGCAAAAGTCTCATTATAAGTGGGAGTGACGTGATTAATCTTAGAGTCCAAGATAAATTACAATCAACTATCAGTGTAGATATAACTTCTAACATCCTCGATGTGGATTCAATCGTATATATATCTCGCAGCCCCCACTCAACCTTGTTTCTAAGACATGGAGATAATTCTGCCTTCTACGGGAATTTAGCGTCTAAACTCAGTGGAAACAAATCAGAAATATAGCAGGAGATTTTCTTGTCAGATATCTTACAACTTCTTGAACAAATAGACGAATCAAAAAATGAACTAATTGAATTAGAACAGGCACTGGTGCGAATACCATCCATAAATACCGGTGTCATGCCAACAGGTAACGAAACTAAAGTATGTGAATTCATAAGTGAATGGTTATCTCGATACGGTATAAATTCCGAAATACTTGAAAAGACGCCTGGACGTGGAAATATTATAGCTAGGATAGAAGGCACCTCGGGTGAGGCAGGACTAATGTTCATGTCTCACACAGACGTAGTTCCAGTCGAAGAAGAAAGTAAATGGAGATTTCCACCATTCAGTGCAACAATTTCTAATGGCAGAATATATGGCCGGGGTGCAGCAGACTGTAAGGGACTGCTCGCGGCTCAAATGATGGCCATGCGTACTCTCAAACGTAACATACCTGCTTTAAAAAATGGTCTTATATTAGCTTCGGGAGCAGACGAAGAACACGGTGGCCGATATGGATTCGAGTGGTTAGCTAAAACATATCCGGAAAAGATCTATGCGCCTTATGCTATAAATGAAGGTGGAGGGACCCAGGTAAGTTCCACAAATGGCCTAGCTTATATGCTAGGAGTAGGTGAAAAAGGAAGACTGCAGATTGAAATAGACATAAAAGGCTCTAGCGCTCACGCATCCACACCTTGGAAAGGAGAGAACGCATCATACTCTCTTAGCAAAGTCATTGAGCGAATAGAAAACTATGAAGCAGAACGGGATGTATCACCCGACCTTTTCCAACACCTGTCAACATTTGCTATAGAAGATAAACCTACCGGCGGAAACATAGACGAAATAATAGCTGAAACAGAACGAAAGGACATCGAATTAGCATCTGTCTTAAGAGCTCTATCTAGAATGACTCTAACTCCTACGATAGTTAAAGGAGGAATCAAGTCAAACAGCGTTCCTGAATCAATCAGATTAACTTGCGATGTCAGAACACTGCCCCATCAAGATGAAGATTACGTCAGAAGCGAACTATCAAACGTAATCGGAGATATCCCTGGAATAGATTTTCAGATCGACTATATGGCTGTGCCGAATTCATCTCCATTTGAATCAGGATTTGTAAATAAAATTAAGAACGCTACTGCCATAACGCTGGGTCGAAATGACATACAATGGGTCCCAGGACTAGCAACAGGATTCACAGACTCTAGATTCACTCGAGAACTAGGAGTCGATACTTATGGATTTCATGGATTCCATCCTGATGATGATCCTAGTCTCGTTAATTACCATGGGACAGATGAATCAGAAGGAATTCGTAGTATCGTTACAGGTGCCAAAACAATGGTGGCACTAGCATACGATCTCTTGGTCGAATAATAACAGCAAAATCACACTAATTATCCTTAAAAGACTGCGATAATCGCGATCTTGAAACCGATCGGATATTATGAAACAATCTATGTTATAGATCAGGTGAATTCTA
>CEUS01042618.1_pt1 | contig 14859 bp, 11 predicted proteins | sample 427031 | NCBI WGS metagenome assembly CEUS01 (sample SAMEA2622837, study PRJEB7988) | marine metagenome | biome: marine biome (ENVO:00000447); feature: marine epipelagic mixed layer (ENVO:xxxxxxxxx); material: "saline water (ENVO:00002010), including plankton (ENVO:xxxxxxxx)" | depth 140 m | reverse complement strand
CTCGAGGCCAAGGCTCAAGTTTAAAGAATTGAACTCCGTTACAGGTACTTTTGTACGTACGCCGAACACACTACTGTTAGATTGGTAGTCAGCACTGGTTGTCTCAGCTGTGTCTATATTTTCGTACTCGAGAAAATAACCGAGGCTGACACCTTCTTTTGTGAAGTAAGGGTTGGTATAGGCGACTTCGTATAACTGCTCAACCGAAGATTGGTTAATCTTGAATTTCAGCTCTCGGCCAGAGCCAAAAAGGTTCTCCCGATTGACTTCCGCCTGTACTAAGACTCCGTCCGCGCCAGCATATCCGACTCCGAACATGAAACTACCGGTTGCTCGCTCTTTGACGGTAACGTTAATATCGACCTGGTCAAGAGTTCCCGGCACGGCCGGTGTTTCTAGCTTGACTTCATCAAAATACCCCAGGCGCTGAATTCGTTCACGGGATCGTCGAATATCTTTCGCAGAGTAAACAGCCCCTTCAACCTGTCGCATCTCCCGACGGATAACCTCATCCCGCGTGGACTGATTTCCTCGAACATTGACCTGCCTAACGTAAACCTTCGGACCAGGATCAACAACAAATATGAAGTCAACAAGTTTTCGCTCGATGTCTAATTCTGGCATTGCGTTCACACTACAAAATGCAAAGCCGATGTCAGTAAGTATTGACTCCAGTTCAGATTTTGCCAGCAACACTTTTTGGCGAGAAAATGGTGCCCCGGAATCTGGTCGCACCCTATTAAAATCCTCTTTAGTTATATAGCGTTGAGTGTCATCCAACTCAAGTTTACCGAACGCGTAAGGCTCTCCTTCGGTTATCGAAATGGTTACGAAAATATCTTGCTTGTTCTGACTGATCGCAACTTCATGAGAATCAATCTCAAAATTGATGTACCCATGATCCAAATAGAAACTTGTCAATGCTTCCAACGACGCATTCAATTTTTCAATCGAGTAGTTTCTCTTTGATGAGAGAAAACCAAACAAGGAGTCTTGTCGGAGTTCAAGTAATTTGAAAAGTTTGCGATCACTGAACCTATTGTTACCAACGATTCTCAGTTTCTCAATTCGCGCCACGCGGCCTTCATCGATCTGTAATCGGATACGCACTCTACCGGCATCTAATGGCGTTACAGTAGATTCTATGGTGGCAGAGTAACGGCCCCGAGAAAAATACCTTTCACGCAAAGTTTTTAATAGTTTGTCTAGCACGGGCTGACTGAATACCTTGCCCTCAACGAAACCTACCAAATGAAGGGCCTCTTCAATTTCAGCATCTCGAATATCTTTATTCCCCAAATACTCTATGGAAGCGATCGAAGGTCTCTCACTGACGACTACTATAAGTGTATTTCCGTCGCGCTTAAGCTGAACATCATTGAAGAATCCCGTTGAAAACAAAATTCGAACTGATTCGCGGGCAAGTTCGTCGGTTATCTTATCTCCGACTTTAACTGGGAGGTAGTTAAAGATCGTCCCAACCTCAATCCTATGAGCCCCCTCAACCCGTATATCCTTGAGCTCAAAGGGATCAAGCGCCTGCACTGCTGCACTGAGCATAATGAGTACAGTTGCACAAACAGCTCTACATAACAGGCCGAGTTTCATTGTTTCTAGAATTTGAATACATTGTGTACATCATTATAAAGTGCAAAGCTGATCAATACAGCAAGAACCACAAAACCTAGCTGTTGAGACCTATACATAAATGCTTCTGAAACCGGTCCACCCTTAATACCCTCTATAATAAAATAGACTAGGTGGCCCCCGTCCAGTACAGGAATTGGCAATAGATTTAGAATTCCGAGACTGACACTCAGAATAGCCAAAAACGTCAAGAATGCAGTGATGCCATACTCAGCGGATGCACCTGCATACTTTGCAATCGACAAGGGTCCACCAATATTCTTAGTTGATTCTTTACCGCGGACCATTTGAACAATCATTCCAACGGTCAATTTACTCAAAAGCCAGGTAGCCTCTACTGCACGAGTCATAGCCTCGCCAGCACCCAATCGAACCACCACATTGACATGATTGGCAGGTCCAACTCCAATCCTACCCACAACACGATCCATAGAATGTACCGCTTTTGGAACTACCACGATCGTTTTTACTGATCCGTCTCTGAGTACAGATAGCCGAATCGTCTGATCCGGCCTAGACGATATAGTTTTGACTACATCTCGCCACCCATCGATGGCTATACCGTCTATCGACATAAACTGATCATTGACTTTTATCCCCGCAACATCTGCTACTTCCCCTGCGATCAAGGTCCCGACAATAGGGGCTAATCGGGGCAGTATTCCGATCTGTTCTTCCAAAATCAACGGATTCAGCCGACCCGACTGCAACTCACTGGATTCTATGGAAACCGTCTTGTTCTGACCAGTGTGTGTCACAACAGTAAAGGTTAACGTTTCACCAGATTCAACCTGGTTCAAAAGGTAGTAACGGTGCTCACCCCAACTACGGACATTCCTACCATTAATGCGGGCTATCCGATCACCACGTTGTAACCCAGCTGCTTCTGCTGAACTCCCGGGTTCAACATAACCGATCACTGGTTCAACACCGGGAACGCCTATCCCGAATACTAGCCAGTAAAAGAATATTGCTAAAATAAAATTAGCACCTGGGCCAGCAATGACAACAGCCGTCCTGACCCACAAGTTTTGACGGTTAAATGCACGAGGCAGGTCTGCAGGGTCTACGTGATCCTCGCGTTCATCAATGAACTTTACATACCCGCCAAAAGGTAATACGCCGAGTACATATTCTGTGCTGGAACGCCGAGACCGAAATGAATACAGTGTCTTACCAAAACCGATTGAAAACTTAGATACGCCCACGCCGAGAAGACGTGCAACACTAAAATGCCCTAGTTCATGAAATGTAACCAAAATGAATACAGCAACTAGGAACCAGCCCACATTTTCAATAGCCGCCATACTCAATACCCCGCGACTATCTGCTGCAATGAATTGAAGCCAGCGTCTAACCTGTTTTGGAGCGTCTCACGAACCAGTTGATCCAGACGAGCTATAGAGATCAAATCATCAGCTGTTACATCGCAAAATTTATCCAGCGCGCCGTGGATAAAATTAGGGATGTCCGTAAATTGTAACCTGCCCGCACAGAAAGCGTTTACAGCTACTTCGTTGGCGGCATTCAGAACGATCGGGGCTGCGCCTCCAGCCTCTGCGGCCTGGCGAGCGATCGCGAGACAAGGGAATTTCCTGTCATCGGGGTTTAGAAAATTAAGTTGTCCTGCCCGAACAAGGTCTAATCGCTCGACACCCGATTCAATACGTTCAGGATCCGCCAGAGCCGCAGCAATTGGTACCCGCATATCAGGGCTTGCTAACTGAGCAACTATCGACCCGTCTACGTATTCCACAAGGGAATGAACAATACTTTCTGGATGAATAACCACTTCGATATTCTGAGGGTTAACCCCAAAAAGAACGCAGGCCTCGACCATCTCTAGGCCTTTATTCATCATCGTCGCAGAATCAATCGAGATCTTGCGCCCCATGCTCCATCTAGGATGGGCAGCAGCCTGGTCAGGTGTAATATCTGACATTCCTTCTCGTGGGGTGTTTAAAAAAGGGCCGCCAGATGCCGTCAGAATAATTCTTTGCACACCGTGTCGCAATAACGCCTGATCTTTATCTATTCCGCCACTCATACAATCCACTTGGGCTTCTTTGGGCAGACATTGGAATATCGCATTGTGCTCGCTATCGATAGGTACGATCTGGGCACCAGACTCCGCAACCAGTTTTCGCAGTAATCCTCCGAGCATGACCAGTGGTTCTTTGTTTGCAATTAGGACCTTCTTTCCGGCCTTAATTGCAGACACTGTCGAAGCGAATCCCGCGGCACCGGCAATTCCAGCAACAACAATATCGACCTCGTCAGCAGCGGCTATCGTGTTGATTCCTTGATCGTCCTCCAGCAACACTACCGAGTCAAAACCATCGGTCAGGGATCCAGCCACATCACCAATAATTTCAGAAGAAACCGCAACCATTTTCGGCCGGTATTTTTTGATCATCGCACAGCAATTTTCTGTGCGCGTATGACTGGTCAAACCCCAGATGGCAAATCTATCGGGATGTTTTTCGATAACTTCTAGTGCGCTTGTACCGATAGAGCCAGTAGCGCCAAGAATTGCGACGTTTCTTATCATTCCACTACAACGTTACAGTTGCGCCTTTTCGCACAAAAATACCCAACTACCGAATATAGGCGCCGCACATAATAGGCTATCAATCCGGTCAAGTACCCCACCATGGCCAGGCACAAGTGTGCCACTGTCTTTCTGATGTGCTGAACGTTTTACAGCACTCTCTACCAGATCACCGATGACTGCCATTACAGCAGTCGATGCAGCGATTAAGCACCAAAATTTAAACCCAATAATCCCAACATTATTATTTTCCATCAGGACAGAAAAGAAGATGATCCCCGTTCCAATAGCGCCCACTATACCACCCAGGGTCCCCTCCAGTGTTTTTCCAGGACTGATGCTCGGCGCCAATTTCCTGCGCCCAAATCGTTTACCCACTGCATAAGCAAATGTGTCCGTACCCCAAACAACAACGCAGATCATCAAGACCAAAAAACGACCCTGATCAAGGCTCTGCTGAATAGCGAACAAAACAACTGGCCCCGGGACGAGCAGCATCAATCCAAGAAGGAGTCCCGAACGGATCTGTACTCTAGATCGTCGATATATCTGGAACAAGACACTGACGCCCAACCCCATCCAAACCACTGATGCTCCTACCGTCAGCGGTACCCAACTGGGTTCATACAATGTGCATCCAAGCAAAAGAAGAGCAACCCCAACGCAGTATCCACCCCGCACTACCGGGGACAACCCACCTGGGATCAATCGGCACCATTCCCACGCGGCCAATACACTGACAACTACCAGATATCCGGTAAACACGGCCCCTGGCAGCCAAAGAATAACTGTAACAGTGAACGCTGCCAGCACTGTTGCTGTTGCTATACGTGTTTTCATTTCATAGCCTCAGCGGCACAGTCTTGCGCCGTCAGGTAACCCAGAACAACCCGCCCTCAGCTCAGGTCATCTTGGTTGGCACCCCAGTTAAATACCAGTCAGGAGGCCCTGACCTGTTCTTGAGTATTGCCAAATCTTCTTTGCCGCGTGCCGTACCAATTTAAGGCCTTAATAAAATCACCTTCGCTGAAGTCGGGCCAGAGAACCTCAGAAAAATACAGTTCAGTATAGGCGAGCTGCCAGAGCAAAAAATTGCTGATTCGATTTTCTCCTCCAGTGCGGATACACAAGTCCGGATCAGGTAATGTCGACGTGCTGAGTGCTTCGGCGACACTCCTTTCATCAATAGCATCTGAAGAAAGTTTTCCTTCAACCACCTTCATAGCCAGCCTGCGACAGGCAGAGACAATGTCCCAGCGACCACCATAATTTACCGCGATGACCAATTCGAGCTTGTGGTTGCCGGCAGTTTCGCGCTCCGTACGCTGCACCAAGTCTAGGACATCGGACCCAAACGGCTCTAAATCACCGATAACACGAAGCCTGACCCCGTTACTCACCAGACTGTCCGCTTCAGCCATAAGGCTGGAAAACAACAGCTGTTTTAACCCGCTGACTTCTGCTGGTGGCCGACGCCAGTTCTCACTGCTGAAAGCAAATAAAGTCAGTATTGAAACGCCATGCTTTCCGCAGCATTCTATAATATGGCGTAGCGATTCTACACCCTTTTTGTGACCGAAAATTCTGGGCTGTTTCCTTTGGAGCGCCCAACGGCCGTTCCCATCCATGACGATCGCGACGTGGTTTGGTACCTCACACAGATCTTGGTCTTGCATAAGATCAACTATATAGGGCTGAATATTTGGCGAGATAATACAGCTAATCAGACTTTAGTTTTACTAAACTTCCATGATCTCAGCTTCTTTCTCTTTTATCAGTGCATCGATTTCCGCCGTGTACTGATCCGTAAGCGACTGTATCTGCTCTACTCCCTTTTTTTCATCATCCTGCCCTATGTCCTTGCTTTTGACCAAGTCGCGGGCATGACTTATCGCGTCTCTTCTTATATTTCGAACGGCAACTTTTCCATTCTCTCCCTCAGTCCGTACCAGCTTAGTCATTTCCCGGCGCCTTTCCTCTGTAAGGGCTGGAATTGGGATGCGCACAACCTCGCCAGCCGTAACAGGATTTAGCCCTAACTGCGACTCCAGAATAGCTTTCTCAATTGTTGGCACCATGTTTTTTTCCCAAGCCTGCACTGACAAGGTACGAGCATCAGACGCACTGATTGTTGCTGCCTGATTAAGCGGTACGTCGTTGCCGTAATAACTCACCACAACATGATCGAGTAGACCTGGGGTGGCTCGCCCAGTACGGATCTTTGCCAATTCAACCTTGACTGTAGCGATGCTCTTCTTCATGCGAGTTTTGGTGTCTGCCATGATTTCATTGATCATCGTCTCTCTCCGTTTTTAACCAACTATTCCTAGGATATCTGCACACTTCTAGTAGCATGAATCAATATTTTAATACTGTCCCAGTGGAATAGCAGACAGGATTTCGAGCTCTAGAATATTTGATTTAATTCAGCACATTACGACTCAATCCAGGAACAATTCCATAGATCCAGTGAAAATTCTATTACGGACCTAGAAAACCCGGTTGTGGCTGGAAGTGGAACCGATTCCAGTTATTCAGAGGGGATTGTGTGACCGAATAACATTGGAACTCAGGCCTGGAACGACGTTGAGTTAATGATTCTTGTTAGTGTTGGTTAACTGTTACTTTGATCGGGCTTATCTGAGCAAACAGAATCAATCCGATAATGTGACCGGGCAATATCTATCGTTTGCATTATGTCGTCACACATAATCTTATCCACGACTAGCTTGTGCCATCACTTCAGCGACGAAATCATCATCTCTTTTTTCGAGTCCCTCACCAACCTCATATCGAAGCATCTCACATACCTTTGCGTCAGTTCGCGCGACAAGATCACCAACTGTTATATCTGGATCTTTTACGTAAGCCTGCCCCAACAAGGTATTTTCCTTTATAAACCTTTTTAACTTGCCGTCGACCATGCGCGTAACTATGTCGTCAGATTTGCCGCTTTCTTTCGCCTGCGCAATAAATATTGACCGCTCTGCATCGATAACTTCCTCAGGAACATCATCCTCGGCGACACAAATTGGTCGACTGGCTGCAATATGCATTGCGATATCTTTACCCAGATCCACATCACACTTATCAATGGAGACCAACACACCGATTTTTCCTCCATGGAGGTATCCAGCCACCAGACCGTCGGAAGACCTCAATCTATCGAAGCGACGTACAGACACATTTTCACCGATTTTGGAGATCAACTCCTGGCGTGCCTGATTGACAGAAATACCTGGACGAAGCTCAGATTCTTCCAGTTCTTCCATCGTATCTTGATCACCTGCAAGCAGAGACTGGGCAACCGCGGTTGCATATTCTTTAAACGAGTTATCTTTAGCCACAAAGTCGGTTTCGCAATTTACCTCAACCAACACACTCGAAGATCGATCTTCCGACACAAGCTGGACGATTATTCCTTCAGCCGCGATACGTCCCGACTTCTTTTCTGCACTTGCAACGCCTAACGTTCGTAATAGTTCGATACCCTGATCAATGTCGCCGTTCGTTTGGGTGAGGGCTTTTTTGCAGTCCATCATGCCTGCACCGGTACGTTCACGCAATTCTTTGACCAAGGCGGCTGATATAGTCATGTAATGGTCCTCATCGGCTCCCTGTGTTTATCCATCATCACTTTTTTCGCTATCCTCTAACGGTGCACCTTCTCCAATTAGGTCGGGTGCCGTCTCGGCAGCTTCTTCGGAGGCAACAGGAACAACTGGAACGTCAACCGGATCTACCGAAGCAACGCCAGCTGTATCTACGGTTTCAGAAACCTCTACATAATCGTCGGCGTCACCAGCGATTACCTCTGGCAGAATACTTCTCGCCTCCAAAACAGCATCAGCAGCATGAGAAAGATAAAGGCGCACCGCCCTTATCGCATCATCGTTACCAGGAATGGGATAATCGATTCCCTCTGGTGAACTGTTGGTGTCAACAATACCGACTACCGGAATCTTCAACTTTTTAGCTTCGGCAACTGCAATTTTCTCGTGGTCGACATCGACAACAAATATACAATCTGGTAGGCGCGTCATGTCACGTATACCAGAAAGACTGCGGTCTAGTTTATTTCGCTCTCGCTCCAGATTGAGCGCTTCTTTCTTGCTTAGCCGGTCTATGGCACCACTGGTATTTAATTCATCAAGCTCAATCAACCTCGCTATAGAGTTCTTGACTGTCTTAAAATTGGTCAACATGCCCCCGAGCCAGCGGTGATCTACGAAGGGGCAACCGCATCGTTCAGCATGCTCCCGAACCAGTTTACTCGCCTGGCGTTTTGTCCCAACGAACAACACCGTTCCTTTTGCCGCAGTAACGCTCCCTAAAAAGTTCAACGCCTCTTGAAATAAAGGTAACGTAGCTTCCAAATTGATGATATGAATTTTGTTGCGGCTACCGAAGATGTAGGGTGCCATCTTTGGTGACCAATAACGGGTCTGGTGGCCAAAATGAACGCCAGCTTCCAACATCTGACGCATGTTAATGTCTGCCATGTGATCTCCTTCGGGTTAAGTTTCGGCAGGTACCTCTATCGCCGACTCATCTGTTTTTGGACAAATGAGCACCCGGGCGATCGATTATGCTACCTGCGAAGATTTGGGGGCGGAATTCTATCCGAACAATCTGAAAATCGCCAGTGTTTGATGTTTGTGCATCATGCATACTGCCCAGATATGGCTTTGACGCAGGACTTTAGGGCACGTCTGGCAAAATGTTCGTGTAGGATAGGGTACCCCGAAATGAGCGAAATATCCGTGTTCCATGACCGTAACGATAAAAACTGCCGCTGAATTGGCCAAGATGCGGGTAGCCGGCCAACTAACCAAACAAGTGTTAGATATGGTCACGCCTCACGTGGTGGCTGGAATCACCACGGGTGAGCTCGATCAAATTTGTCACCGATACATCGTCGATGACCTCGGTGCTATACCTGCTCCGTTAAACTATAGGGGATTTCCCAAATCGATCTGTACAAGTGTGAATCACGTGGTCTGCCACGGTATTCCAGGAAAAAGAAAACTCAAATCCGGCGATATCATTAACATCGATGTCACCGTAATAAAGGATGGCTACCATGGAGACGCCAGCAGAATGTTTGCAATTGGCGACGTCTCAATTCGAGCTCAACGTCTGATAAATATTACTCGTGAGTGTCTTGAAACGGCTATTCGTCTTGTACGCCCTGGCACCCGCCTTGGAGACATCGGCGCTGCGATTCAACAGCATGCTGAAGGTAACGGGTTTTCAGTTGTCCGCGAATACTGTGGCCACGGCATTGGGCGTGTATTTCATGAAGACCCGCAGGTACTGCATTACGGTACGTTTGGCAGTGGATTGGAACTTTCGCCTGGAATGACCTTTACAATCGAACCAATGGTCAATGCGGGGAAAAAAGAAACCCGCCTACTTCCGGACGACTGGACCGTTGTTACCAGAGATCATAGTCTAAGTGCGCAGTGGGAACATACTATAGGTGTCACTGAAGACGGTCATGAGATACTAACAAGCTAACCGTCTCAACCGGTCTGAATAATGTGGTTATCACGTAACCGTATCCTGGATACCCGGGTCCTGCACCAGTTAATGGAGGATTCCAATAGAGTTAGCCTAGTCAAAACACTGCTCCTTGAGAGTAACGGTGTATTAAGAAACTATCATCTGGGTGGTGCTCCTTCACAGGATATCGTCACTGCTCACGCCTGGTTTGTAGATCAGGTAATCAAGGCTATCTGGGAACATCATGCTCCTTCGGCGGAAAAAGGTCGCTCCGTCGCACTCATTGCCGTTGGTGGCTATGGTAGGTCTGAGCTTCATCCAGGATCGGACATCGATTTACTGGTCCTCTTTCAAAAAGCACCCACTAAAACACAGCGACAAAACACTGAATCGTTAATTCGAACACTCTGGGATGTCGGACTTACAATCGGCCATAGCGTTCGCACACTCCGAGATTGCACCTCCCAGTCACGTAATGATGTGACTGTAATGACCAACTTGCTGGAATCGAGGGTACTTGCCGGCGATGCTGAATTACTGAGCCAGCTCAAATTACAAACCGGTGTCGACCTGATGTGGCCAGCTGCAAAGTATCTAGAAGCCAAGATCGAAGAGCAGTCAGCCCGCCACCTACGCTACGATGACACTGCCTATAACCTCGAGCCACAAATCAAAGAAGGACCGGGTGGATTAAGAGATCTCCAGACCATTGGCTGGGTTGCTCACCGGGTACTTAGTCAGCAGGGACTCCGCTACCTTATTTCTTACAATTATCTAACCGAGCACGAATATCGAGATCTGATCAGAGGGAGGAACTTTCTGTGGAAGATTCGCACTGCATTGCACTTCGCGTCAGGTCGAGCTGAAGACCGGCTTCTTTTCGATTACCAGCGCGAGATCGCCAAGCAATTTGGCTATAAAGACACAACAACGCTAGCAGTCGAGAAACTCATGAAACGGTATTACCGAACAGCCGGGGAAATTCGACTACTCAATACGACTGTACTGCAGCAACTACAAGCGGTCACGAAACCTAAAACAAAGGGCCGAAAGAATAGAACTGTTGACCTAAATCGACGTTTTTATATGAAGAACGGGGTTATTGAAATACGCAATCCCAATGTATTTCAAAAATCACCTTTTGCCCTCCTGGAGGTTTTCTTACTTTTACAACAGCACCCAGATCTCAAAGGCATTGGAGTAGACACTATCAGGTCAATTCGTAAGAATCTTTTCCGAATAGATGCCGGATTCCGCCAAGACCTTAGATGTAGAAGTCTATTTATGGAAATTCTGAAGGCTCCACTTGGACAGACACGGGCACTCCGCCAAATGAATGCATACGGCATTCTAGGAGCTTACATACCCCAATTCGGCCGAATCATAGGCCAGATGCAACATGACCTATTTCATGTCTATACAGTCGACGCACACCTTCTCTTTGTCGTACGAAACCTTCGGCGCCTTGAGATGCCCGAACACGACGCCGAGTATCCGGCAGAGAGTCAGTTGATGCGTACCATTTTCAAACGCCATCGCCTTTTTATAGCTGCACTGTTTCACGACATTTCAAAGGGACAAGGAGGCGACCACTCCAAGCTGGGCGAATCCGAAACTTATCGATTTTGCAGAAAACACAGCATGAGCGATTATGACTGTCATTTCGTTTCATGGCTGGTCCGTCACCATCTCACCATGTCGTGGATAGCACAACGAGAAGATACCTCAGATGTTGGTGTGATAGATGACTTTGCGCGCCTGGTCGGAGATCAGGAACACTTGGACAATCTTTATCTACTTACGGTAGCTGATATACGAGGCACCAGTCCTCATGTATGGAACGACTGGAAGGCAAAACTTCTAAGTGACCTATACGACCTAACGACACAGGCTCTTCGTCGCGACATTGGGTCACCGCTATTAGCATCAGAAAGAATAGAAGACCTAAAAAATGACTCGTTGATTTATCTGAAGGAGGTGTCAATCAAGCAAGAAATGGCAGAAAGTGTATGGTCGGTAATGGACGACGAGTATTTTCTTCGGAATTCTCCATCGGCTATTGCCTGGCACACCCGCCTCCTGGCATCATCCCCTATCGCGTTCCTGCCAATAGTGGATACGATAAGTAATAGTAAATCTGGTACTACTGAGGTGTTTGTCTGTGCTCCTGACTCGGAGCATTTGCTGTGTAATGTGACTGCGGGTTTTGATCGAGAAAATCTAAATATTGTCGATGCTCGTGTGCACCGCACCTTTTCTGGCTTGGTTGTGATGACATTTGTTGTGTTGAATGTTGGTCGTAACAAACCCACGAAAAGCAGCCTGAATTCTACAAAACAGTCTTTGAGAGCGCAGATAATAGATCCAAAGCCTGGGAAAGACCCCCAACGAACTCGACTTTCTCGCTCCCTGCTAAATTTCCCTATTGATACAAGAGTGACATTTCCCAAGCCAAAAGATCAAAACAAAACGATTATGGTAATCACTGCCCAAGACCGGCCTGGGTTACTCCATCAAGTTGCAAAAGCATTTATTGAATGTAAAACACATCTGGTGAGCGCTAAAATCAGCACCTTCGGTGAAAGAGTGGAAGATATATTTTACATTACGGACCGTGACGGCCAGCCGATAAACAACTCGAAAGAAAGAAAGAAAATTGCAAAAACCGTTTGTGCCGCATTGCCTTCCTAACGCCTTGATTTCCTTTAAACAATCGACATTATGAATACTATTAAAGAAACTATTGTAGCGGCATACGAGAGTCGCGAGTCGTTGACTCGTTCTTCAGCCAGTGCCGAACTGATCCAAGCAGTACAAGATGCGCTTAAACTCCTAGATAACGGTGACGCCAGAGTCGCTGAACCAACAGCTACCGGATGGGTGGTGAATGACTGGCTCAAGAAAGCGGTATTGTTGTCATTCATGCTTGGCGAAAATAGAGTATTAGAATCTGGGGACACCAAGTACTATGACAAGGTTGCCGGCAAGTTCGACAGTTACGACGATAGTCGATTTCAAACTGGTGGATACCGTGTTGTCCCGCCAGCCATGGTTCGCCACGGTGCTTATCTTGCACCCAATGTCATTCTCATGCCGAGCTATGTCAATATTGGAGCCTACGTAGGGGAAGGTACCATGGTCGATACGTGGGCAACGGTTGGCTCTTGTGCCCAAATCGGAAAGAACGTCCACCTGTCGGGAGGTGTGGGTATCGGCGGGGTCCTTGAACCTCTTCAAGCTTCCCCTACCATTATTGAAGACAATTGCTTTATCGGTGCCCGCAGCGAAATTGTTGAAGGCGTAATCGTTGAAGAAGGCTCTGTAGTCTCAATGGGCGTATATATTGGCCAGAGTACCAGGATTTTGGATCGTGCAAATGGGAACGTCAGCTATGGAAGAATCCCTCCGGGTTCTGTTGTGGTATCTGGAACAATGCCAGCAAAAGATAACTCACACAGCTTGTATTGCGCTGTAATCGTCAAAAAGGTGGATGAGAAAACACGATCGAAAGTCGGGATTAACGAGTTGCTACGCGATATCTAAGTCAATGGAGCAGTTCCAACAACTCACCGACATTCTTTATTGGAACAACTTCTAGCGTCTCGGGACCATGAGTCGCTTGGTTCGTTTGCGGGATTATGGCTTGTCTGAACCCGAGTTTTTTTGCCTCTTTAAGTCGCTCTTGGCCTCGTTGAACCGGTCTGATCTCACCAGACAACCCTATCTCGCCAAAACATACCGTGCCAGCTGGTAACGTTTTGTCAAAATGGCTAGACAAAACCGCTAGAGCTATAGCAACATCTGTGGCTGTTTCTGATAATTTCATCCCCCCCGCAACATTCACGTAGACATCCCTGTTCCCCAAGTTAACACCAGCATGCCTGCTCAACACAGCCAGCAACATGTTAATTCGGCCACCATCAAGACCTATGGCCAGTCTACGAGGGGCTGCAAGCACAGTGTCATCGACTAACGCTTGAAGCTCAACCAGCAACGGGCGCGAACCTTCCTGTGCAACCAGGACGACACTCCCCGGCTTATCTGTGTTATCTGAAGACAGTAACATGGATGATGGGTTCTCTACCCCCCTTAGACCTGAATCAGTCATTACAAATACGCCTATCTCATTTACGGCGCCGAATCTATTCTTGAATGCCCTGACCAGTCGTAAACGACTGTCCGTATCTCCTTCAAAGTACAACACGGTGTCGACTATATGCTCAAGTAATTTAGGACCGGCAAGCACACCATCCTTTGTTATATGCCCTATCATAAGAATTGCGGTATTTGTCGATTTGGCAAACCTCACCAGTCGATCTGCACAAGCTCGTACTTGACTGATACTGCCTGGCGCAGATTCCTGTTCTGTCGAAAACAGGGTTTGGATCGAGTCGATCACAACGAGTTTAGGGTCTGCTGACTTAGCAACATGTAGAACCGATTCGAGTTCCGAGGTTGCTATGATCTTGATGTTTGAGCTCCCTATCTTTGTACGACCTGCCCTTAAGGCGAGTTGCTGCAATGACTCTTCACCCGTGGTGTAAAGAACCGAATCGGCAATCGAAAGACTACCAGCACATTGGAGGGCTAACGTGCTCTTTCCTATGCCTGGTTCGCCTCCAAGCAGTGTTACTGCCCCCTCTACGAACCCACCGCCAAGGACTCGATCGAACTCCGTGGAACCTGTCGACATCCGGGCAACCCGTGCTACTTGAATGCTCGACAGGTCTACTGGAACATTGCCTGTTGGGTCGGTGTCATGAATTGATTTAGCTGACTGGGCAACCTTGGTTTCTGATAAAGAATTCCATAATCCGCATTCATTACACTGACCAGCCCATTTCGGATGCTTAGTGCCACACGAGCTACAGATATAAGCAATCTTCCCTTTCGCTGGCATTACTCCACTATTTCCCTATAAACACGAATGAAACAATTTGATTTATGGCGACGATATAGCACTTGCCTCGGTCCAGCGCTTAGGTCGAACAGAACTTCCCACAGGTCAATACAAAGGCTCAGAAAATTCAGAAACATAGTTCTCAAACCGCGTGTACTCACCCAAGAATGTTAGACGAACGGTTCCTGTAGGACCGTTTCTTTGCTTTCCTATGATGATTTCAGCGGTACCTTGATCCTGAGAGTCTTCATTGTAA